>ENA-OWPA01000243-OWPA01000243.1-bioreactor-metagenome-genome-assembly--contig:-NODE-243-length-95489-cov-45.002589_pt1 | contig 95489 bp, 77 predicted proteins | sample MGYA00238139_ERZ651803 | MGnify/ENA primary metagenome ERZ651803 (study PRJEB26909, sample SAMN07631231) | bioreactor metagenome | isolation source: Switchgrass digestor | place: USA: Dartmouth... | reverse complement strand
AAAGAATGGTTGAACAGGTAAAAAGTGACCCAATTTTAAAATATCAATCTGACCCAATTTTATGTTGACATATACATCCGGTTGCGCGCAGTTAACCCTGCATTTTCACATTCTGTGAGCGTCACTAAGATGGGAATAAATCCAATTAATCCGGTTTTTGTTTCTTTTTGTTTTCATTTTTGATTCTGGATTTCCTTCCCCTGATTTAATACTACATTACATTCATGGCGTAATCCTATTTTGACTCCGTATGAATTTTCTCAATAAGGAGAGAAATGGAATTTACTATTTCTTCTTTTTTTGCTTTTTAATTTGTTTGATAAGGTAATTTAAGACGATTTCGCTATAGTCAACCGGTATATCTTTTGTATGTTTATAAATCGCATTGCAAAAATCATCGTAATAAGGGGCATTAATTTTATTCTTCTCCAAGAACTTATAAATCGATTGATAGTTAATGATTTTATAATGGCGGCTTCCGCTATAAGATTTTAAATCTAACTTATTATAGTTAGGCACAAAGAGAAAAAACTTTGGTTCTTTATTATGATTATTTCCATATTGCTTAGCAAAGGCATAATACTTTGATAACTGTGATTGGACCAAACCGCCTTCACTAAAGTCATGACGTTCGGAAACGCCGTTAATCCCGGACTTTATTTTATTTTCGATAACAAGTACTTGATTTTGATCTTCAACCCAAAGATCAATTTGATGAAACTCTCTTACGATTTTATACTCTGGATGAAGATCGACTTCTAAACACTCTTTTGCAAAACGGATAAATAAATCGGGATACTTGACGAAAAAATGGTGGAACATATTGGAAAACGCGAGTTCATCATCTTCTTTTTTGATTAGAGTTAAAAAATTGAAGCGCTTTGAAGAGTGCTTCTCCTCATCATTAACCTTAACGATTCTCTCTTCCCATAAGTCTTCATTGTTAATCATCTCAAAAATACGCTTAAAGGCTTGCGGATGTTTGACGTCATCCACATACATACGGAGAGCCCGTTTCGCAAAAGTTTTATCAGGTAAAGGATAAGAGGTAAGTTCTTTGCTAATAGTCTTGCCATACTTACTATCGAGTAGATAGATCTGACGCTTTGGATAAAGGAGTTTAGTTGCTCGAAAACTAATACTCGGCCACGTATCCGTTTCTTTAATATAAGGCACCCCACCGTAGTTAATTGGATTTCTTGACACGTAATCTTTAAGTTGATTGACGCTTAAAAGCGCCCTCTCTTTTGCGGTCGCACCTTTCGAATGAATTAATTGACCGGATGGCCCAATTAAGCTGACCCCTAACACTTCAAAGCAACCGGCTTCAAATAGGCGTGTATGAATGATTGCCTCTACGGTATCGTTATAGGTTCCATCAATCATTCCCGAGGGATTAATAAAGCAATAGTTTATGCCATCGTCGGAATGAAGTAAATTGATAACTTCGCCCCCGCCGATGCCTCGCGTAAGGTATTCTCCCGCATACATGCGATTGATGATAAATGATTTCATTAATTGGCCTCCTTCTTAAATAATGAATAGGAGTCACGGAGCGCTTTTTCACCAATTCGTTGAATGACCTCCTCTTCGTTAATTTCCCTAATTTGAGCGCTAATTGCGGGATTATTATATCGATAAGGGGACGTTTCGGGTTCAGATGGATCAAATCCATGGAGATAATCGCCGACTGAATCTGTGTAGTCGCACTCCGTCCAAATCCCATCCTTCATTAGATAAAGATACGCCTCAAAATGTGCGATACATATTACCTTCGTATCGTTAACTAAATAGTATTGAATCTTCAATTGATTACCCATTTCGTTCATTATTCACCTTCTAAATACGCGAGCGCTTCTTGATATAGTTTTAGTTTTGGATGGGGTTTTCCTTCTAATCGTTGAATGTCAATATTATGTTTTAAATCCGCTATCTTTACTTTTCTAGCAATGGGATCTTCTTTTATTTTGATTATGTAATCCATATAAGGAACATCCTTTTTATGAGTGAGTAAATCAAGCGCCTGACAAACTTTCTCGCCCATCCCTTTTTTTATAAAATAATTGAGATCATATTGGTCACCATGGTCTTCAATTACATCATGTAAGAGCGCTACAATTGTCGTATCTTCATCATCCATCTGACTTGCTAGAAAGAATGGGTGAAAGACATAAGGGTAGCCGGCTTTATCGTAATCTTCTTTATGTGCGTTAAAGCAAATGAGTAATGCATCGCGCACTTTCTTTGAATAAATCATTTATTCGCTCCTCCTTGAGGTAGTCACTAAGTTAAATGGATGGAAGTTCGGTTAGTATCTTACCTTTGAAAAGAAAGAATGCCGGTCCTTGATAAGCCCCGCTTGCACTAATCGTACCCCTTCTTCAATATAATTCAGCGGTCAAGCGTGAGAGATACCACATTTGATCTTCAAATAACACTTGCCGATTACTTACAACTACCGCTTTGATGTTTGGGTCATCAACAAAAGTAACGACATCCCCATTCTTCACTCCTTTTGCGTAAAAGGAAAATACTTGCGCTCTTGGTTGTTGGATACCATTTTGTTTTATTTTTACTTCAATGTTATCGCTCTTCAGTTCAAGGACGCTTTCGTCACCTAATAAATCTTTGATGTCTAAAAGAATATGATAAGCATCTTCAGGTGAGATGTTAAAAAAATTCTCGACTTTTGTTGATGCGAAGATTAGAAAGTCGATCAATACTACGGTGGATTGTTTTTTCAGCTTCAACGTACTTTTCAGTTTTTAATGTGGCATAGATCTCATAAGGCAGTGGAACAGCAGTATTATATAGTTCTCTTGCTCTTTCTTCGGGAAGTTGAATTGATACCATTTTCTTGTACTTTATGTTCTTTGTAGTTATTATCTCATTTATTGATTCATGAGTCTATATTGGATAGGCGAATAACCACCTAGTGTGAGTTTAATTCTTTCGTGTTTTTATTGACCTTTCGTGTTTTTACTAGGCATAAAAAGATAAAAATCTAAAAATCACATTCATTATGTGATGCATAGACTGATATTTTAGAAATAAGAAAGGGATTATCTCCCTATTTTCCTATTCTTTAAAGTTGATACTATTGTATCAACACTGTCGTGCTAATATGGTGGAGTCAATGGGACTCGAACCCATGACCCCTTGCCTGTGAAGCAAGTGCTCTCCCGACTGAGCTATGACTCCATTGCTTTTGCCTATATTATTATATAACTAACTGGTCAAAATGTAAAGAACAAAAACAAATAAAAAAGTTTGATAATACTATCAAACTTTCAGGCTGTTGACAAAGTCAGCAGCTTTTTTATTTGTATTGATTATAATATTGACTTTTATTGTTTTATATTATATAATACTTGTATAAATATAAATGGTAGAGGGTTTATTATGTTTTTCAAAAAATCTAATAATAACGTTTATAAAGATCGTAATCAAATTGAGTTTGTTTGCTTAGAGCAAATAGTCCCTGAAGAACATTTATTAAGGAAAATTGAAAATGTAATTGATTTTAGTTTTATTCATAAATATACAAAAGAATATTATTCCGAAAATAAAGGTAGACCTTGTATTGATCCTGTTATTCTTTTTAAAATTATTTTTCTTAACTACTTTTATGGTAAGAATAGCGTCAGGGCAACAATCGAAGAAATTAAAGTTAATATGGCTTATAGATGGTTCTTAGGGCTTTCGATTACTGATACTGTTCCTAATTACTCTACTTTCTCTCAAAACTATATCAGAAGATTTAAAAACACAAATGTTTTTGAAAATATATTTTCTACCGTTATTACTAAACTTTTCGAAATGAATCTTGTTGATACATCGGTAATTTTTGTTGACGGCACACATGTTAAAGCAAGTGCCAACAAACATAAAATTATAAAGAAACAAGTTAAAGTGATAGCTGATAAATATCAAAAAGCTATGGAAGAAGAAATTAATGAATATCGAAAAGAAATGGGAAGAGAATTCTACGATGATGATTCTGATGGTTCAGGGTTTACCGTCAATGAAGAAACCGGTGAAATCATTGAAAGTAATACTAAAACAGTAACCGTCAGCACTACTGATCGAGATTGTGGAATGTTTATTAAAGGTGAGCATGAAAGACAGCTTGCTTATGTTGATATGTGTTGTTGCGATAAAAACGGATGGAATTTAGGTTTCCATGTTAATCCTGCCAATATGCATGATTCAAAAGCGTTCTTGCCTTTTTTTGAAGAAGTTGTTATAAAGTATAATCCTGAAGTCATTTGTGGAGATGCAGCTTTTGCTACAGGGTTGATTGCGAAAACAACTCAAAAATATGGGATTAAATTGCTAGTTCCTTATGTAAGACCAAGAGGTAAAAGAGCAAGTTTTAGTAAAAGTAGTTTTGAATATCAACCGGAGATTGATGCTTTTCTTTGTCCAAACAATAAACTTCTTTATCGGTCGAACATCGATAGAAAAGGTTATTTCCAATATAGAATTCCAAAGCATGAATGCAAGAGTTGTCCTTTCTTTAAAGAGTGTGTTAAAAGCGCGAGTTCTAAAACCATTACCAGACACATCTATAGTGACTTTTTAGAGTCAACAAAAAAATTAAGATTAAGTGACTTTGGAAAGAATACTTACAAGTTGCGTAAGGTATCAATAGAAAGGATGTTTGCGGAAGCAAAGGAATATCATGGTTTACGATATACGAGGTATCGAGGACTTCAAAAAAACAAAAACTATCGATACCTTCTTTATGCATGCTATAATATCAAAAAATTAGCCCTCTTGGTAGATAAGTGGAAGACCAAAAGGGCATAAAGCAGAGTATTCATAGGAATACCCTTTGTAATGAAAGCAAAAAAGCTGCCAAGTTTCGAATCGCTTAGAAAACGGCAGCTTTTTATTGTTTTGTTTCGATATAAAGTTGGTTTTGTCAACAGTCTGAAAGTTTGATAATACTATCAAACTTTTTCAAAACTGATTATGATCATTCTTCTCTATAACCCCAGACCACTTCACAATGGGAGGGATTCCAATCCGCATCCCAACCTGAGGGCTTTTCCGGCGCTACGGCATAAATTGTGAGGTTTTCGCAATGAAAAAACACAAGCCCATCCATACTCGCGACACCGGCCGGAATGATGATTCTTGCAAGGTTTCGGCAACTCGAAAAGGCCATTTCTCCGATGCTTGTGAGGCTCTCCGGAAGTTTGATGCTTGCAAGGCTTTTACAACCCGAGAAGGCATGGGAACCGATGCTTAGGACGCCGTCGGGAATATCAACGCTTGTAAGGCTTCCGCAATCATAAAACGCATAATCACCTATGCTTGTGATGCCCTCAGGGATCCTGATGCTTTCAATCCTTCCACAACCATAGAAAGCTCCGTGGGAAATATTCCCACCGGTAATGACCACTTCTTTTAAAGACGCAGGGATGTAAAAGATAACAAAAATCAGATCCGAAAAATATTGAATGGTCTCAATCCCGCCCTCATAGGGATTCAGTCCGAAAATATATCCAAACACTGCTGAAGAGGATTCCGAGGCGGCGGCTGATCCGCCGACAAAAGGCAAGGTCATGATTTCCAGTTTGCTGCAGCCGCTAAACGCGCCGGTGCCGATGCCGGTTACGGTATCCGGGACATTGATACTTGCAAGGTTTTCACAATTCTTAAAAGCAAAATCGCCGATGATGTTGAGACCGTCCGGAAGAGTTATCCTCGTCAAGCTTGTACAACCAGAGAAAGCATAGGAACCCAGGCTTTTGACGCCTGCGGGAACGGCGATGCTTGTCAGGTTGAAGCAATCGGAGAAGGCGTAAGTACCTATGCTTGCGACGCTTTCGGGGATGATGATGTTTTCCAAACTTACACAACCCGAGAAGGCGTAAGAACCAATGCTCTTGACCCCGTCCGGTATGGTGACGCTTGTCAGACTGCTGCAATCACTGAAAAGACCCGTGTTTATGTCGAGGAGGCCATCCGGTAAAGCCACATTTGTAAGGCTTACGCAACCCCGGAATGCGCTCATTCCGATCCTCTTCACGCTATCCGGAATGGTGATGCTTGTTAGGTTCCTGCAGTTTAGAAAAGCGACGTCGCCGATGCTTGTAACAGTTGCCGGGATCGAAACGCTCGTAATCCCTTCGCAAGCAAAAAATGCCCCGTTATCAATGTGCGTAACTTTTTTCGATCCGTAAATTGCCGGGATTACGACATTCGCCTCCGCGCCTTCATACCCGACTACGGACAATCCGTATCCGCTGAGTTCCTCAAACCGCAAACCTTCCGTGAAATCCTCAAACTCAAAAACTGTAAACAAGTTGTTCCATCCAGAAGCGCCGAGGTATTGCCATTGTAAAACACCGTCGTGAGTCCGAAGAACCACTTCTTCCGGAACTTCATAAAAATCTTTCCATTCCAATTCGTCGAGGTAGCGCCACTGGATGCCGCCTTCGTGTTCCCTGACGGCAACCTCTTTGAGGACTCCGAAGAGATTCTTCCATTCTGAATCCCCTTGGTGTTGCCAGCACATATATCCGTCGCCCACTTGGAAAATGATTTCTCTCGGAATTTCAAACAAATTGTTCCATTCCCGGTCCCCGTCATATTGCCACTGCAGATGACCGTCATGCACCCGGAAAGCAACCCCTTTTTTCTGACTCTCACTTCTTGTTATCCCGGTTTTTTCAGCGGTTCCGTCGACGTAAGTGATAATCAATTCCCCGTCCGGATTGACGTCCGCCCTTTCAGCCGCTTTCCCGTTCCTGCCGATGACGATTCCGAAATTCCGGATGTCTCCGCTTGCAAAAAAGACGGAGAATTCCCCTCTTTCATTGATTTCCGCGCCAATGATGTAATCATGATTGCCGCTAGCTCCCTTGTCACAACCGGCGAGGAAAAAACAAATGATTAAAGAAAAAAAGATGATTGTTCTTTTCATAATATTTTCCAAAAAATGACTTGTCAATGATAATATACCACTATTCTCATTTTTCTTCAATCACAAAAGCGATTTCCCATGGCATTCTTCATTTTCATCAATTGGCTCAGGCCCGGAAACAAAAACCTTTTAAACAGTTAGATGCCATCCCGATCGAGTGCGCCGGACCGGATCAAATCTTCATCAGTCAACGCCGAGCAATCCGTTTTTGTTTCACAACCAAGTCTCTTTAAAGCATTTAGAAGTTTCCCCTTAAAAGGAATCAAGGGATGGTATTGCTTAAGAATGCAATCAGGATTTAAGCAGATTTCGATCGCTTCAATTTTATAATTCATTTTTCCCATCCCGCCTGTCGGTATATTTCCCCATTTTTCAATTCGATTTTATCATAAAAACAAGGCGTAAGTTCGGATTTCATGGATTTTATTTACCAAACCTTGAAAATATTATATACTATAATCAAAGAATGATTTGGGGGGACCATGAACAGATTTATTTCTTATGTGTTGATTTTGTTCTTTTTCTTGGATGTTGTTTTTTTTCCGTTCAGCTGCGCTGGCAATCCGAACAAAGACCGGGTTATGATTCATGTTTTGGAAGAGTTGGAGGATGAAGACGGAAACGTCTCTTATGATTATCCTTCATTCTTCTATTTTGAAAAATTCAATGATTTCAAAATCGGTGACACGGTTACCGAAGAGGATGTTTGGGAATTCCTGGAAGGATTGCAAGACGAAGACGAGAAGGTTGAATTCACAATCATCAAATATCAAATCCTGGACCACAGTGAAAACAGGGACATCGAGTTGCCCCATACGTTTACGGAAGCCGACAAATTGGGTTATTTCCAGGGCGTGCGCGGAGCGGCGCATCTGGTCGTCATCATTAAGGTGAATTCTGAAGACAAGCTAGATTGATATGAGAATCTCCACCAAAAACAAAGCAGTCATCGCTTTATTATCCTTGCTTCATCTGCTCTGCGATCTCATTTGCGGCTACAAGGTAATCGGCGTTTTGGCCATTGATTTCTACGACTTCGGACTCTATATTTTCATCATTTACAACACTTTGGCCTTTTGCTTCCAGCCCCTCGCCGGAATTTTCGTTGACCGCCATCACAAAGAAAAAGCCCTTTTGGTGGTTTCTTTCGTTCTGCTAGCTTTGGGTTTCTTCGTCAATCCCTGGCTCCTTTCAGCAGCCCTCCTCGGCATCGGGAACCAGATTTTCCATATCGCGGGAGGAAAGATCTGCACCAACATTTCCAGAGAAAAATCAAGCCACCTCGGGGTGTTTGTATCCCTGGGGGCGATCGGTCTGGCCATCGGGGGCAACCTGTACCAATACCGCTTCATTCCCTATCTCGCGCTTGGCCTTTACCTGGTCTTCACAGGCATCTGTTTCTTCCTGGCGGAGGAATCTTCTCAAGAAGAAATCCAGGAAGAAAAAAGGCAACTTCCGAAAAGGGAATTCATATTTTCGGTCCTGTTATTGCTTCTCGCCGTTTTCATTCGTTCCTTTTTGGGGAAGATCATCCATTATGATTTCCACGTCGACTTGAGTCTGCTTCTTCTGCTTCCGGCTGCATCGGCCTTCGGGAAATTCATGGGCGGGTTCATCCGGGACAAACTGGGAAGTTTCCCCACCGTACTCATCAGCATGGCCCTCGCTTCCATCATCTTGATTTCCTTCGACCATTCGCCCATCCTGATGATGGCGGGTCTATTAATGATCAACATCAGCATGCCCATCACTTTGTTTGAATTGAACAGGCTCCTTCCCGGAAAAGAGGGTTTCAACTTCGGAATTCTCGCGGGCATCCTCTTTCCCGGAGTTGTCATCGGCATGTTTTACCAATACAGCCGGTTCACTTACATCATCGCGGTTCTGGTTTCTTCCGCCTTGGCGATTCTATCGATGTATTACATAAAGAGAAGGGCGCTCCATGGATAAAGTCCTGGCCTGCATCCTGACGGTAGTCATCGAAGCGGCTGTCATGGTTTGCTTTCGGAAAAAGTTTTCCAAAGAAACCTTTGCCGTTTTGATCATTTCCTCAATCCCTTTGAATATCGAAACCAATTTGGGAATCAATTTCCTTTTGGAAAGTTTCATCCCCTTTGGTTTTTGGATTTACCTGGCCATGCTCTTGATTTTGGAAACTCTTGTGGTACTGATCGAAGGATTTACCTACCAAGCAATCATCAGGGAGAAGCGCTTGGCCTGGAAAATCAGTTTCATTTCCAATCTCGCCTCTTTCGTGATCGGTTCATTGGTTTTATACATTCTGCTTAAATTTGTTTTTACCGGATGGTGAAAAGAAAAAGATGCTTCCGCTTTTTGGGGAGCATCTTTTTTCTTGTCTAAAAACCATTTTCAAAGATGAATCTGCTGTTTAGAACAAGGGACGGCTAGTATGATGACAACCGCGAAACCCATTTTTTTAAGCAAAGTTAGCCAAGAAGAAAAAGGGCGGCGTAAATGAACATCAGATTGGTCAATTCCTTTTTCGTAAATTTTCCCATGAGAAAAATTACGGAAAGATATACGGCAACAAACAACACCAGAGCAATATAGTATAACAGCACCTCTTGATATGAAATCATATGTTGACACAAAATCTTAAGCATGTGTGGGATTATTTGGAGGTTTTTCAATTTACCCCAAACCGCCCAAATCCCCATGGTCAGTTTTTTATACCCAATAACCCGGAGATTTGCATTAAGAAAAAAAGGGGTTTTCACCCTTTTTTTATGAAAAAAGTTGATTTCAAAAAATGGAGCAAGTAACGGGAATCGAACCCGCATCTCCGCCTTGGGAAGGCGGCATAATAACCATTATACTATACCTGCATCCGGCTTATATATTATATAATGATTCCTTTCCTTTTGTCAAGAACAAAAAAAGGGCGAAATTCGCCCTTATTATCTTTATCTTGCGCCGGGGTCGAAGGGAATTCCTTCCGCTTTCGGTGCCCGGGATTTTTTCGAAGTAAATGCCAGAATGATCATCGTCGCAATGTAAGGGACCATTTTGAAGAAGTCGCCTTTATGCAGAATGTTGAGGTTGTTCAGGAAGTCGATCTTGAAGTAGGCGAAAGCGATCGCCGAGAAGAAACCGAAAAAGATCGCCGAGAAGAAGATCCTGAGCGGTTTCCATTGACCGAAAATCATGACCGCCAAAGCCAAAAACCCGTATCCGGAAACGGTGCCGCCGAAGCTGACCGTCGTGGGAATGATGTAGGAGACGCCGCCGATGCCGCCGAGCGCTCCGGAGATCAACACTCCCGCCCAACGCATCCGGTAGACATTGACGCCGAGGGATTGCGCGGCATGAGGATGTTCGCCGCAGGCGCTGAGTCTCAGACCGAAACGCGTTTTCTTCAGCACGACTATCGCCACCAGCAAAATGATGATGCCGAGGTAGGTCGACAGATAAGCGTTCTTGAAGAACATGTCGCCGATCACGGGGATTTTGCTTAAGACGGGGAATTCCTTGATGGTGAAAACCTGTTGGTCGAAATAAATCTGCTTCACGTTGTTCATGGTTCTCGCGATGAAAACCACGAGCGCGACGGAAAGCAGGTTCAACGCCGTTCCGCCGATCGTCTGGTCCGCTTTCATGTTCACCGAGGCAAAAGCCAGGAGTGAAGCGTAGAGCATGCCCGCAAGCCCGCCAACGAGGAGAGCCAGGACGAACAGCAGTTGGGGAGTCGATGCGAATGCCCCTATCTTTTGCATCACGTTGATGAAGAAGATTCCGCAAAACGCCCCGATGACCATTATGCCTTCCAAAGCGATGTTGACGACGCCGCTCTTCTCAGAAAACATTCCGCCCAAAGCGACGATCAACAAAGGAATCGAAAAGTAGAGGGCTTGTTGGAATATGAAATAGAAGGTCTCCATGTTAAGCTTTCCCTCCTTTCGGTTCCGGGTTCTCCGCTTCGAGCTCGGCTTCCATCTTCCGCTTCTGGACTATTTTTGCGAAGAATGTCCTGATTGCAAGCGAGAAAGCGCTAAAGTAGATGATGACGCCGATGATGATGTCGATGATTTCGATCATGATGACCGATTGCACATAGAATCCGCCCCTTTGAAGGTGCGTTATGAAAAGAGCCGAAAAGATGATGCCAATCGGATTGGACAGGCCCAAAAGTGCCACAGGGATTCCGTTGAACCCTTCCGCGGCGAGAACCTCTTCGGCGGAAAGGGTGTTGCCGATGTAGTGGACGCCCGGAGCGAGCATTTTCAAAGCTCCGCCCATGCCCGCCAAAGCTCCGGCAATCGCCATCGAAAGGATGATGGCCTTCTTTTCGTTGATTCCAGCATAGCGGCTGGCGTGGCGGTTGTAGCCGACGCCCTTCAATTCAAATCCGAATTTGGTCTTGTTCAAGACGATGTATATGACGATTGCAGCCAACACCGCCAGAAGGAATCCGATGTCGGCCCGGGATCCCGGGAAGATCTTGTCCAAGCCGAGTTTGGGAAGGAATGCTTGCGCGGCGATGTTCCTGGTTTCATGGCGGGTTTCATTGAATATCACCCTGTTGCTTTTAATCAACATGTTCGTCAGGAACATGCCGATATAGTTGAACATGATGGAAGTGATGACTTCATTCACATTGAAAACAGCCTTGAAAAACCCGGGGATGAAACCCCAAAGCGCGCCGGCGAGGATGCCGCCGAGAACGGCCACGACCCATTGAAAACGGCCGAATCCGGTCCCATAAAAAGCAAGCATCAATGCGGCGAATTGCCCGACCATGAACTGTCCCGAAGCTCCGATGTTGAAAAGTCCGGTTTTAAAGGCGAAGCCGACGGAAAGTCCGGTCAAAAGGATGGGGGTTGCGAAATAGAGGAGATCGCCCAATCCAACCGAAACAGATTTCGGGTCACCAAAAGATCCGGCGAGGATGCCGCCGAAAGCCCGGAAAGCGGTGCTCGGATTGGAAATGAGCAGGATCAAGAGACCCACCAGAAGGCCAATGAGAATCGATATCAGGACGGAAACAAAGACTTTGAAACTGTTCTTCTTGGGAAGTTCTCTGAAAAAATCCTTGATTTTGGGTATGAATTTCTTGGCGAAGCTGTTTTCAGCCATTGTTGGTTCCTTCCTTTCCGCCGGTCATGTAGAGTCCGAGTTCGTGTTCATCGGTCTTTTCCGGATCCAATTCCGCAACAATCCTTCCTTCATACATGACAAGGATGCGGTCGCTCAGACTCAAGACCTCATCGATTTCCAGGGACACGAGCAAAACCGCTTTTCCTTTGTCCCTTTCCTTCACAATCTGGCTATGGATGTATTCAATCGCACCGACGTCGAGTCCTCTCGTTACCTGCACGGCGACGAGCAGGTCGGAACCCTTGTCGATTTCGCGGGCGATGATCGCTTTCTGCTGGTTTCCTCCGGACATGCTTCTGGCGATCGTCGCACCGCCCTGACCAGCCCTGATGTCGTATTGGCCGATTAACTGCTCCGCATACGCCTTGATTGCGTCTTTTTTCAAGAACCCGAGTTTCTGGAACCTGGGCAGATGGTATTGCTTCAATGCGAGATTGTAAGCCAGGTTGTAGTCAAGGATCAAACCGTACTTCTGCCTGTCTTCCGGGACATGGCTGATGCCATGGTCGTTCCGATAGCGGATGTTCCTGTGGGTGATGTCCTCCCCGTTGAGGACGATCCTTCCGGAAGCGGCCTTCATCATTCCCGAAATCGCGTAGATGATTTCCGATTGCCCGTTCCCTTCAATGCCCGCCAAACAGACAATCTCGCCTTTCCTGACTTTGAAGGAGACGTCGTTGACAACGTTCTTTTGCGAATAGGGGGAGACGACCGTCAGGTTTTCGACCTCCAGGACCACCTCTCCGGGTTGTGCGGGCTTTTTGTCCACTTTGAATTGGATGTCCCGGCCGACCATCATCCGCGAGAGTTCGGGAATTGATGTTTTCGCGGTTTCGACCGTTCCAATCAGTTTCCCTCTGCGCAAAACCGTGCAGCGGTCGGAAACCTTCATGATTTCGTTCAATTTATGGCTGATGAAAATGATGGATTTCCCCTCTTTTACAAGGTTCTTCATAATCTCCATCAATTCATCGATTTCCTGAGGCGTGAGCACCGCGGTCGGTTCGTCAAAAATCAGAATCTCATTGTCGCGGTACAGCATCTTCAATATTTCCACACGTTGCTGCATTCCGACGCTGATGTCCTCAATCAAGGCGTCAGGATCGACATGGAGCTTGTATGTCGAACTCAGGGATAGAATTTTCTCCCGAGCTTTCTCCCTGTCGATGAAAAGCCCCTTGATCGGTTCGTGTCCCAGAAGGATGTTGTCCAGGACGGTGAAGTTCTCAACCAGTTTGAAATGCTGGTGGACCATACCGATGCCGAGATCGTTGGCGTCATTGGGGTCCTTGATTTTGACTTTTTCACCGCGCACCCGGATTTCGCCCGCGTCGGGTTGGTAAAGGCCGAAAAGAATGCTCATGAGCGTCGATTTTCCCGCTCCGTTCTCACCAAGGAGGGCGTGGATTTCCCCCTTCTTCAATTGCAAGGTCACGTCGTCATTGGCTTTGACCCCGGGGAATTCTTTGGTGATGTGCAGCATTTCGATAATGTAATCCACAGTACCTACCTATATCCTTTCAAATAAAATTCGCTTAATTGCAGAATAAGAAAGGGGCGAGCCCTTTCTTATTCTGTTACCGTCTATTCTTTTCCAAAATCAATTAATTGGAGCCGCCGACCATAGTGACAGTGATCTGAACGGGGAGTTCGTCTTCGGCGTTGGCGAGAGATTGATCATAAGGAATCTCAATCTCGCCGGCAATCAGCTTCGCCAGGAGGGATTCATACATGGCTTTTGTGAAGGTGGTGAATCTGGAAGTTTCGCCGACAACGAGACCGACGCCGCCCTTTTCCGCATCAAGAATCACGGATTTGCCGCCGACTTCCTCCTCCCAGTCGCCGCCGAAGAAGGATTCAAGCGCTTGATATGCGGCTGTTCCGATCTCTTTCGTGGCGGAAGTGATGACCGTCGGAGATTCACCGCTTTGGTCAACGTCAACACCGATGACTTTGGCGTTATTTTGGGCCGCAGCAGCCATTACGGATTGTCCGACCGCTCCGCCGCAAGCGAAGATGACAGTCACGCCTTGGGAGTACATCGTGGCGGCAGTGGTCTGGTTCTTCGGGTTGGCATCGAAGTCGCCGGTGTAGTGATATTTTACTTCGATCGTGCTGAGGTCAAGTCCCATTTCCTCGGCGGCATATTGAACACCGAAGATGAAGCCTTGTCCGTATCTGACAACAGCGGGAACGGCCATTCCGCCCATGAATCCGACCTTCGTGTGGCCGTCTTTCACGGCTGCATATCCGGCCAGGAAGCCGACCTGCTCTTCCGCGAACAGGACCGAATAGGTGTTCTTTTCAATCGTTCCGCCCTCCACATCTGCAGGGCTTCCGTCAATCAGAACGAATTTTACTTTGGGATATTGCTTCTGACAGATGTTAATCGCTTCCGCGAAAAGGTAACCAGGAGTAATGACAATCTTGGCGCCGTTGGAAATGGCGAGTTCAATCGCCGCGACATAGGAGTCGGTATCCTTGGCAGTGGGCTTGTAATATTTGTGGGAGATTCCGTACTCTTCCGCGTATCTCTTGACGCCTTCCCAAGTTCCTTGGTTGAATGACTTGTCATCGATGTCACCGATGTCGGTGATCATGGCGATGGTGTAAGTTTCATCATTTTTGCAGCTTGAAAGCAGAAAGACGCAAAGAACCGCAACGAACAACAGTACAAATTTTTTCATTTTTCCTCCTTGAATTTATTTGAATTACATGTTTCATTTTAACAGATTTTAACCGCTTTTGTCAATCCAGATTTACTTTATATTTCTATTTTGTCTAAAAAATTCCCATTAATTCAGAATCTATTCAATTTTTCCGATGAAGTCCATGTCTTCAGGAGAAAGTTCAAAATCGAAAATGTCGAGGTTTTCTTTGATCCTTTGTTCATTGACGGATTTAGGGAGCGGAAGGAATCCGTTCTGGAAACTCCAGCGGACCAGGATTTGGGGAACGGTCTTCCCGTATTTCTTCGCCACTTCCGCATACCTCTCGCCGCCGAGGATCCTTCCGGTCGCAAACGGCGAATAGGCTTCAATCAGAATTCCCTCTTTTTTACAAAACCGGATGTCCTCCGTCGGAATGTGCTCCGGATGGAGGCGGATCTGGTTCACCATAGGCTTCACTTTTGCGTTTTTGATCAGAATCTCAAGGTGCCCGGGTAGGAAATTGGAGACGCCGATCGCCCGGATTTTTCCTTCTTCATAAAGTTTCTCGAAGGCTTTCCAGGAGGCGATGTTCGCGTCCATGTACTCGTAACCGTCGCTTTCCACTCCCCACGGTTTCACATTGTGGATCAGGTAAAGGTCCACATAATCCAATCCGAGATTGTCCAAGGATTTCTCGAACGCCGCCAACGCTTCCTCATAACCTTTGATGTTCGCGGGAAGCTTGGTGGTGACGAAAACCTCCTCACGCTTGAGTCCGGAATCCCGAACAGCTCTTCCGACGTTTTTTTCGTTCCCGTAGACCATCGCCGTGTCCACATGGCGGTAGCCGGCTTTCAAGGCCGCAAGCGTTGCGTTGTAGGCTTCCGGTCCGTCCGGAATCTGCCAGGTTCCGAAACCGACGGCGGGGATTTTCACGCCGTTTCCCAAAATGTAGAAATGTTCCATGTCAAACCTCCTTTACATTGAAAATTATACTGAAATGCTTCCCCTTCCGCACGGGAAATGCTTTCAGAACCTTTCGGAAACGCATTTCCCCTGCATGTGGAGGAGGAGGTAATCCGGGCCTCCGGCTTTCGAATCGGTTCCGCTCATGTTGAAACCGCCGAAGGGCTGGTAGCCGACGATCGCCCCCGTACATTTGCGGTTCAGGTAGAGGTTCCCGACCATGAAGTTCTCCCGGGCGTATTCGAGATGGAACCTGTCGTTGGAGAAGACCGAGCCCGTGAGGCCGTATTCCGTGTCGTTAGCGATTGCGATCCCCTCCTCGAAAGTCCTGGCTTTTGCAACCGCGAGCACCGGTCCGAAGATCTCCTCCTGCATAATCCTGGCTTTCGGATCGACGTCGATGAAGACGGTCGGTTTGATGAACCAGCCCGTCTCGGAACTGGCTTCGCCGCCCGCGACGAGTTTTCCTTCCCGCTTGCCGATCTCGATGTAGTTCGTGATGCTCTTGAAGGCGTTACCGTCGATCACCGGTCCCATGTCGACCGGTTCGGAAGGATCCCCGACCCGCAAGGCCTTCGCCCTTTTCACAATCCTCTCGATGACTTGCTCATAAACATTTTCATGGATGATTGCTCGCGAGCAGGCGCTGCATTTCTGGCCGCTGAACCCGAAAGCGGAGGTGACGATTTCCGCCGCGGCGAAATCCGGATCGACTCCGTCGTCGACGACGATCGCGTCCTTACCTCCCATTTCCGCAATCACCCTTTTCAGCCAGATCTGTCCTTTTTGGATCTTCGCGGCCTTCTCATTGATCTCGCAGCCGACCGCCTTCGATCCCGTGAAGGAAATGAACCGCGTTTTCGGATGGCAGACGATGTAGTCGCCGATTTCCGAACCCTTCCCGGGAATCAGGTTGACCACGCCCGGAGGAAGTCCGGCTTCCTCCATCAGTTCATAAAAACGGTGGGCGATCACGGCGGTGTTCGAGGAGGGTTTGAGGACCACGGTGTTTCCGGAAACCACGGCCGCCGTCGTCATCCCCGTGAGGATCGCAAGCGGGAAGTTCCAAGGCGTGATGATCGCTCCGACGCCCAGGGGGATGTAGCGGTATTCGTTCCGTTCGTAGTTCCTCCGGCTTTGCACCTTGTCATCAATCCTCTCCAGTTCCAGGATCTGCCTTCCGTAATATTCCAGGAAGTCGATCGCCTCCGCCACATCGGCGTCGGCTTCAACCCAAGGCTTCCCGGCTTCCAGGGTGATGAGGGCGGAAAGTTCGAACCGTCTTCTTCTGAAAACGGCGGCCGACTTGAAAAGGATGTCCGCCCGCAGGGACGCCGACGTCCTTTTCCAAGTCTCGAAAGCCTCCAGGGCGGATTCAATCGCCGCTTTCGCCTCGGCCGCGGTCAAAGCGGCGGAAAGCCCCGCCGGTCCCGCGCCGACAATCACGATTTCCTTCTTTCTCATATCCTGCCCCTGTCCTTCTGCATCTCCACCCTCAGCCCTTCCTCAAGCGGCGTGATGCAGGTTTTTATGTTCGCCTCCCCGTTTACGATCATGTGACAGGAAGAGCAGTTTCCGATTGCGCAGTAGAGACCGCGCGGCCGCTTCCGCACGAGGCTTTCCCTGAACTTCACGACCCCCGCTGCGATCAAAGCCGCGGCGATGGTGTCGCCTTCGTAACCGTAAAACGTTTCGCCTTCATAGGTGAAGGCAATTCTCCTTCTTTCCCGGCCGAAATCCAGGACCGGGTGGTCTTTGATTCTCAATTCCTCCACCTCCCTCATCTTTTGTAAATCAGGTAATAGGCTCCGGGGATGAGGATGCCCCCGCCCACGAAGTTCCCCAGGCTCACCGGCACAAGGTTTTTGAATATGGAAAGGAAAGTCATGTCGCTTTCGATGAAGCCGTAGGGAAGTATGAACATGTTCGCCACCGAATGCTCGAAGCCGCAGATAACGAAAAGCGATACCGGCAGCACCGCCGCCAGGATTTTTCCCGGCACGCTTTCGGCGGCGTAGGTCATATAGACTCCCATCGCGACTAGGATGTTGCAGAGAAGGCCCCGGAAGAAGGCTTCAAAAAAGGTGAGGCCGATCTTCGCCTGGGCGATCGCCACGACCGCGTCCCTCAGGGTTGAGGCCCCCGAAAGTTTCAAAAGGACAATGAGGAAAATTGCGCCGATGAAATTCCCAATCCAAACAAGCAGGAGATACAGGGCCATCTTCCAAAAGGGGAAGCGGCGGAAAAACAGCCCGAAAGAAAGCAGGCAGTCGCCGGTGAAGAGTTCCCCGCCCCCGATCGTGATCAGCACCAGGCCGGTGCCGAAGACGAGGGAAGCGAAATATCTGTTTCCTGACGCCTCGAAGGCGATGTATAAGTAACCCAAATAACCGAGTCCGATGAAAAGCCCCGCGAGAAGGGAAGCGACGAAAACCGAAATCAGCCTCTGCTTCATCTTCCCGGAGGCGATGTCCGCAGTGAGATATATCAAATCTTTTGCGCTATGCATACATCCTCCCGGAACTTATTATAACATAGGAAAAATTCAAATAAAACCCTTCTTTGCCTTTTATTTCCTGCCGTTTCTGTTATAATATTGTTCAGGAGGTTCATATGAAGGTTTGTGAAAGGTTTTTGAGATATGTGAAAATCGATACGAAGGCGGATCCCACATCGGGAGAGCATCCCTCAAGCCCCGGCCAGAAGGTCTTGGGGAAGTTGCTTGTGGAAGAACTGCGGAGCATGGGGATTGAAGCGGAAATGGACGAGAAGAGTTATGTCTACGCCCATCTTCCCGCGAACAGCGAGAGGAAAATTCCTTCCATCGCCTTCATCGCCCATCTCGACACTTCCCAGGACTTCAGTGGCGAAAACGTGAATCCGCGAATCATCGAAAACTACGACGGCGGCGACGTCGTCCTGAATGAAAAGCTCGGAATCGTCATGAAGACCGCGGATTTCCCCTTCCTGGAAAGCCTCAAAGGCCAGAGCCTGATCGTCACCGACGGAACGACTCTGCTCGGGGCTGACGACAAGGCGGGGATTGCGGAAATAATGACGCTGGCGGAGTGGCTTGTCTCCAATCCGGACTTTGAACACGGGGACATCAAGTTCGTCTTCACCCCGGATGAAGAGATCGGCGAGGGCCCGCTGTTCTACGATTATGAGAAGGGCGGCGCGGACTTCGCCTTCACGGTCGATGGCGGCAAGGAAGGCATGATCAACTACGAAAACTTCAACGCCGCCAGTTGCGAAGTCACAATCATGGGTCTGAACATCCATCCCGGGACGGCCAAGGGCATCATGAAGAACAGCCTTTTGATCGCCATGGAATATAACTCCCTCCTGCCCCCGCACATGGTTCCCGCGGCGACCTCCGGCTATGAAGGCTTCTACCACCTGAACGGCATGGAAGGCGACGTGGAGATGACGAAGATGCATTACCTGGTGCGCAACCACGATTGGGAAGCCTTCCAAAAACAAAAAAGTTTCCTCCTGGAAGCCCGGGATTTCCTGAACAGGAAGCACGGGGAAGGAACGGTCGAAGTCGAAATCACCGACACCTATTACAACATGAAGGAAAAGATCAAGGACCGGATGGAAGTTGTGGAACTGGCGATGGAAGCGACGAAGATGGCCGGACTGGAGCCCTTCATCATCCCCATCCGCGGCGGAACCGACGGCGCGCAGCTCACCTACAAGGGCTTGCTCTGCCCGAACCTCGGAACAGGAGGCTGGAACGCCCATGGAAGGTTCGAATGCGTCACCGTCGAAGCCCTGGAAAAATGCACCGAAGTTCTGGTGAACATTGTAAAACTGGCGTCAAAAAAAAGCTAGCCTCGGCTAGCCTTTTGTTTTGCACAGTATTCATTCCTGGTAGTTCTGCGCCTGCGTCATGAAGAGTTTGTAATAGAGCCCTTCCGTATCCTTCATCAGCTCCGCGTGGGGAGCAATCGCCGAAATCTTTCCGGAATCGATGACGATGATTCGGTCGCAGAAGACGGATGAGGACATCCTGTGGGAGATGTAGATTGCGGTCTTCTCCTCCACCAGTTCGTTGAAATGCATGTAGATTTCCGCCTCGGCAATCGGGTCCAATGCGGAAGTGGGTTCGTCAAGAATCACGAGCGAAGCGTTCTTGTGCAGGGCTCTGGCAATCGCGACCTTCTGCGCTTCCCCGCCGGAAAGCTCGATCCCTTTCTCGTCAAAAATCTTCGAATAGAGGCTGTTGATTCCCTCGGGCAGGGAGTCGATTTTTTCTTTCAGGCCGACCTTGCAGGCGACCTTGTAGGCTTCCTCCTCGTCCCCGTCCTCGTTCAGGATGTTCTCCTTCAAGCTGTAGCTGAAGAGTTTGAAATCCTGGAAGACGGCGCTGATCTGCCTGAGATAGGATTCATAATCGTATTCGTAGATCGATCTTCCGTTCACGAGGATTTCCCCGGATTTAGGCCGGTAGAGCCGGCACAGCAGTTTCACAAGCGTCGTCTTTCCGGCCCCGTTCAAGCCCACGATGGAAATCTTTTCGCCCTTGTTGATTTTGAAGGAGATCCCGTCGAGGATGACCTGCTCGCTCCGCGGATAGGTGAAGGTCACGTTCCTGAACTCGATCTCCCTGATTTCGTCAAGGGGAATGTCCCCTTCCTCCTGCGCCTCTTCAAGCTCGATCAGTTCGATGAAAGGGGCGAGGTAGGAGATTGCCTGGCCCAGGTTCATTCCCGCTTCAATCAGTTTCGTGAAGGAGGCGGAGAAACTGAGGGCGCTCGCGGTGTAGAGGGAGAAGAGTCTTGCGGAAAGGCGCTCGGTGATCGTCCTGTAGGCGACGAAGCCGAAGACGAATCCCATCTCCAGGTATTTCACGACCGCCCGCAGAATTTGATAGACGGTTAGTTTCTTGTTCAATTTTTTGAAGTATCGGACCGTCGCTCTTCCGTAAGATTCAAATTCTTCCCGCATCAGATCTCCGACGGTGTAGAAGCGGTAATCCTTGCCACGCTTCTCGTCGTTGATCGTGTTCATGTAATAACCGAATTTCCTGTTAATCGGAAGCAGGTCCCGGAAAATCATGAACTGGGCGTTCAAAGACAAAGCCAAGATCAGGATGTTCAAAATGATCGCAGTGATCAAAATCACCAAAAGCAGGACGTCGAAGGTGAGGATGATCGTCAGAAGCCCGATCAAGGTGAAGACAATCTGCAGCCCTTCCGCAACCCCGTTCAAAAACCTGCTTACCGTGTCCTGGTTCTCGATGGCGAATTTCGCTCTTTCCTTCAAATCCAGGTAGTAGGGATCCTCCAGGTACTGGTAGGGAAGTTTCATCAACTTATAGGTCACCCGGCGGTTGATGGCCTCCGTCATCTTCGTCCTGGTCGTCTCGACCAGGCGGAGATTGAGTTTATTCAGGAAGTTGAAAAGGAGGTTCGCCAGCACGATCAACAGTCCCATCAAAAGCGCCTTCCTGTAGACCCCTTCCTCCAGGGAACCAATCAAGAGCGAGACCATGTAGGCGTTGTAAATCGTCTGGCCCGCGTTGGTCGCTGCCTGCAGGAGGGCCGTGAAGAAGTAGGGTTTATAGCAGGAGTAGGCGAAACGGATGAATTTTGAAAAAATGTGGCGCGGCTTTTTCATTTTTCCTCCTGATAATACTTGCCCTGGGTCATGAACATGTTGTAGTATTCCCCCTTCAGCCGCATCAGTTCCTCATGGGAACCGTATTCCAGCAGGCCTTCGGGTCCGAACAGGGCGATTTTGTCGCAGAATTTAGTGGAGGCGAGGCGGTGGGAGACGTAGATAGCGGTCCTGCCGCCGATGAGTTGGTCGAAGTTTTGGTAGATTTCCGCCTCCGCCAGCGCATCGAGCGCCGCGGTCGGTTCGTCTAAGATCACCATGTTCCCGCCTTTATACAAAGCCCGCGCGATCGCAATCTTCTGGTTCTCGCCGCCGGAAAGTTCGATTCCGTCCTCTTCGATCACCTTAAGCATGTCCGTGTCGTATTTTTTGGGAAGGGTTTCGATCTTCCGTTCCAGGCCGACCAGGCGCAGGCATTCGATGCCTTTTTCCCGGGCCGCTTCGGACCGGTCGGTGCCGATGACGTTCTTCAAAAGCGAAGTCGCGTAGATGTTGACTTCTTGGAAGACGACCGCGAACATCTTCCGGTATTCCTCTTCCGAGAACTCCTTGATGTTGATGCCGTTTACGAAGATGTCGCCTTCCGTCGGCGGAAACAATCCGGTGATGAGTTTGATGAGCGTGCTCTTTCCCGCGCCGTTCACGCCGACGATTGCAAGCCTTTCGCCTTTTTCAATCTTGAAGTTGAAATTTTTGTAAATGTAGCGGTCGGTTCTGGGGTATTTGAAGGAAACGTTCCTGAACTCGATTTCCAAGGTTTCTTCCTGGGGAATCGCCTTCCTGTCCCCTTGCAGAGTGAACAGGGATTGGTCGTCCAGATAGTCGAAGTAATCGTCAGAAAGCCTGGCGTTCGTGTTCATTTCGGTGAGGAGTCCGGATATTCCTCTCAAGGCGGTCGAAAGGGCGATAATCGCGGCGATGTAGAAGGAGACGTCACCCAAGGAGATGGCCTGGTCAAAATAGGCCCTGATCACGAAGAAGAATGCCAGACCGTCCTGAAGCAAAAGCATCAGGAGTTCAAAGAGACCGATCGAGAAACGGCGGTTCGCGATCTGCTTCACGACGGTGATGTAGTCGTAGGATCTTCTTTTATAATCTTCCGCAAGCTTTTCTTCCAAACGGAAGACTCTGATGTCTTTCCCGTAGGCGAAATTATAGCAGGTCTCATAGAAGTAGTCCTTCTTCCTGTAGGCCCGGGAAAGATCGTCCCGGCGTTTGAAAACGTATTTCGAAATCTCCCTGTTCACGATCACGATGATGATGCCGCCGATGAGGCAGGCCGCCAAAACCAAGGGCTGGAAAATGCCGATGATTACTGAAAGCAGACCGGCCGTGAAGATCATGGGAAGCAAAGCGAAGAAATTATGATAGAGGCCTTCAAAGCCTTGGCTGTTGTTGTTTAAGGTCGAAGTCGCCGTCTGATAGCGGTCCCGGAAAGCCGGATCCTCCAGATGCTCGTAATTGATTTTGATATATTTCCCGTTCAGGTCATAGAACTCGTGCATCCGCATATCGATGAAGTGGAGGAACTTGATCCTGTCGCAGATTTCCACAACCACCGCCAGCAGCAGGGCGGTTCCGATTATAAAAAAAATGGCCCGGAATGCTTCCTGCGTATCCGCTTCCGCAACCACATAATTGATCACGAACCGCGGGACCAAGGACTCGAGAAACGGAAGCAACCCGCCGGCAATCATGTTCAATACGAGAACCAGGTAGAGAAATCCCTTCCTCCGCTTCCCGATCAGTTTCAACTGCCGGAACAGGACTTTGAGCATGTTCGTCTTCTTCTTCATACTTTACCTTCCTATAAAAAAATATGCTATTTAAAATAGCATAGTTATTTTCAAAATGGTGGAACTAGAGGGATTTGAACCCCCGACATCTTGCACGTCAAGCAAGCGCTCTCCCGCTGAGCTATAGTTCCAGAATGCAAAACTATTTTACTACTTTTTAGGTGGTTTGTCAAATGGAATTTTGAAAATTTTTAAGTTACGGATAAAGCTCGCGGAAGAAAGGGAAACCTTTTCTGAAGGATGCAAACTGAACAAACCCAGAAACAGGGGCGAATCCTGGAGTTTAAGGATGGTGATTCTTCCGGCTTTGGAATCAACAACCCTTTCTTCTTCCTTTCCGAGAACAAAAAGGATGATTTCCTCGCCCTCGATCTGGATTTCCCAGACCTTCTGGTTCAAATCCTCCCCCGCAGGCCCGAGCAGGATGTTCCGGTCGCGGCGAACCGAAGCGGGGTGGAATCCTTCTTTAATTGCAACTTCCTCAGCCAAACCTTTCAGGACTCATTTTTCAAACCCCGGTTCCAACCGACCGAACCGCCGGTACAAGGAACCGACATAATAAAACAAGAACTCGTCCCCGATGATCCCCTTGATTCTCGGTTCGATCGGAAGAGATCCGCAAATATCCTCCCGCAGATGATTGAAGCGGAGGTTGAAATGCCCGCCGAAACAGGGAAGGGCAATGTGTTCGAAAAAACCACTTCCTGTCCGAACCTTGCTTGCGCTTCGGCTTCGATTTTTCTGATCCTTTCCTTCAGTTCGCCGCCGGTGAGGTAAAACTTTTTTCTCCTTATAGATTCTTCATGTAAGCCGTCTCCAGGGCGCTCGAAACCCGGCCGCAGACGTCGCAGCACTGTTCCAGGCGCTGGAAGAGGTCGCTCCAGACGGTGATTTCGATCGGATTGGTCTCATTCTCAAACAGATTCCTCAAAGCCTTGATGTAGATTTCGTCGCATTTTTCCTCAAGGCGCAGAACGTCGCTGATCAGTTGGTCGATCGTCTTCGATTTCCGGAAGTTGGGGAACTCTTCCATCAGGCGCTTCAAAGCCTCACAACAGTCAAGGATTACTTTTGTGAAGCTGGGAACTTCCGGACGGAGGCGCTTCACGTTGTACATGTACAGGCGGATCACGATGTCCTCGACGGCGTCCGTCACGTCGTCGATGTCGCGGATCAGGTTCAGGATGTCTTCGCGATCAAGAGGGGGAAGGAACTCCTTGACGAGCCTTTTCATCACCTTGTGCTTTTCCAAGTCTGCGGTGTGCTCGATTATATGGATTTCATTCTTCTTCTCCAACGTAATTTCGCTGTAATCCCGGACAAGTTCATTCAGGTAGGCAGCCGCCTGGCAGGAATAATCCACCAGCTTTACGAAACTCGAGAAATAGAAATTATCCTGTTTATGTGCCATCGCAATGTCTCCTTAGAAAATGTTGATGAAAAGTTTTGCCATCAGAAAACCGATGAGTCCGCAGCCGGGGAAAGTCAGAACCCAGGTCAGAACCATTTCCCGGACGATGTCCCAGCGGACCCGGGAAATGCCTCTCGCGGAGCCGACGCCCATGATTGCCGTCGTCTTCACATGGGTAGTGCTCACCGGGATTCCCAAAAGCGATGAAAACAGTAAGCAGCTCGCAGCCGCGATGTCGGTCGCGAAACCCTGGTACTCCTGGAGCTTCACCATGTCCATTCCGACGGTCTTGATGATTTTGTAACCCCCGATCGAGGTTCCTAGTCCCATGACCAGGGAGCAGACCACCATAAGCCAGAAGGGAATCTGGAAGACCGTCTGGCCAACGTCGCCCTTGGCGAGCGCGACTCCGAGGAGGAAGACGCCCATGAACTTTTGGCCGTCCTGGGCCCCGTGCATGAAGGCCATGGCAGCGGCGCCGCTGACCTGCGCCCTCCGAAAGAACCTTCCCGTTTTCCTGCGGTCCATCTTGATGCAGATCGCTTCAATCAACTTCACGACACCCAAACCGCTTCCGAATCCCAAAACGGTGGAAATCAACAAGCCGTATATGACTTTCACCCATTCCGAGCCGTTGATTCCGGACAATCCGCCCTGGAGGGCGATAGCCGCTCCGGAAATCCCCGCAATCAAAGCGTGGCTTTCGCTTGTCGGAATCCCGAACGCCCAGGCGGCGATTGCCCAAATCAGGATTCCCACCATTCCCGCGCAGAGGGCGGAAGTGGCGACGGAGGCGTCCCCCCGGAAATCGACCATCTTGAAGATCGTATGCGCCACGGTCGCATTGACCATGGTCATGAAGAGGACCCCCAAGAAATTGAAAACTGCGGCGAGGATTACGGCGTTTTTCGGAGTGATGGATTTTGTGGAAACGGCGGTGGCGATTGCGTTCGGCGCGTCGGTCCAGCCGTTGATGAGGATGACCAGCAAGGTTAAAAGCGAAGTCACCAGAAGTATGTAGTTTTCAGACAGCGCTTTGATGAATTCCAATAATCCCATAAATCACCAGCAGGAAAACAAGTCAATTTTTATTATAACAATTTCGACAGTTGATTACAATATTTTCTCCGAGTAAAATGGTTTCACTGCATGGAAAAATAAGGTTCAAGATAAGTTCTCGTGTTTTCAATCATTTTCCGGAAAAGCTCCTTCGCTTCCTCAAAACTTAATTTCGAGCAGAGAGGATCATGAATGAAAGCCGTGAAGATGAGGTCCAAATCCCGTTTCCTGATGCCCGCAAACAGGGTTTCAAGATTCAGAACATACTTCAACACCAGGCTTTTCACAGGCTTCGGCAGTTCCCCGGCGACCACCGGAACGACGGTGTCATTTGCAAAGACGGCGTTAGTTTCCACGATAGCACCGAAGGGAAAACCCGGTATCTGCCCGATGTTCGGGAGATTTACGTTCGTGACCAGGGTTCCGAAACCGAGCAAAGCCTTGATCATCGCCACGGCCTCCTCATCGGATGCTTTCAATTCGAGCGCCGTCAGGCCGGACTTCAGGCTTTCCAATTCCTTGATCCGCCTCTCCCGCTTGGCAATCCGGTAATCGACGCTCGTCCGCGCGAATTTGAACTTTCTGATCGTCTCTTCATCCTTAAGGTACCAATTGGGATTCAGGAATTCGACCAGGTGCCTGTCGCCCGCGGCGGCGAGCGCCCCGTAACGACGGAAAAGGTCCATTTTGACCTTGTTCGCGCTCTCAAAGGGATTATCAAGGAAGGAATCTGCCTCTCCGCGTTCATTGTGGCCGACTTCGCCGTATTTTTCGATGAACCGCTCCAGAAGTTCCAAAAGGTCGATGTTCCGGTAGCGGGCCCTGGTGATCCAAGTAAAGTGGTTGATTCCGGCGACATCGGTCGTGATCTCCTTCCTTGTCGCTTTGATTCCCGCCTCTTCCTCCAAAACGTCGCAAAGGAAATTCTGGGCGTGGAAAACCTCGTGGCAGCAGCCGAAGGCTTTGATTTCCGGGAAGACATCATAGAGCGTCCGCACGCAGAGGTTCATGGGATTGGTGAAGTTCAGGACCCAGGCGCCGGGACAGCATTCTTTGATTTTCTTCGCGAACTCTTCATAAAGAGGGACGGTGCGCATCGCCCGAAGAATTCCTCCCGGACCGGTCGTGTCGCCCACGGTCTGGTAGATTCCGTACTTTTCCGGTTCATGGACGTCGCTTCGCATCTCCTCGAAGGTTCCGGGAAGAATCGAAATGGCCACGAAATCCGCCCCTTTCAAGGCTTCTTCGATGGTTCCGTACACGACATAGGACCAGCGGGCCTTCGCATCAGGAAGTCCGCTCAACTTGTTCCCGATGTCCCGGTTTCTTTCCGCCGCGGGGACATCGATATCATAAAGGGCGATTTCCCCCGAAATCCCTTCAGTCAAAGCCAAATCGTTCATGAAGACATGGGCCCATTCCTTGGAGCCGCCACCAATGTAGGCGAGTTTGATATTCCTCATCCGTTTCACCTCTTATTAAATTATACTATAAATGGAAAAAGAAAAAAAGGCATCGCTGCCTTTTATTCGATTCTCACCAGACTGTATCCGGCTTCCTCGATTGCGCCTTTGATTTTCCCGTCATCTGCCGGAAAATCCCCTTCCGCAACCCCGACCTCGACTTTCAGGTCCTTTCCGCCGATTTCTTCCAGAGCGGATTTCACTCTCTTCACGCAATGCTGGCAGGACATGCCTTCGATGTAGATTTTCTTTCTCATGGTTCCATCTCCTTTTTCTGATATGGTTTGAATCTTTTGAGCCGCAGGGCATTGGTCACGACCGAGACCGAACTGAAGGCCATCGCCACCCCCGCAATCATCGGGTTCAGAAGCGGGCCCCCGAAGAGGCGGAGGATTCCCGCCGCGATCGGAATGCCGAGCGAGTTATATATGAAAGCCCAGAACAGGTTCTGTTTGATGTTGGCGATGACCCTTTTGCTTAAGGAAAGGGCGTTCGCCACATCCACCGGGTCGCTTCGCATCAGGACGATGTCCGCTGATTCCATGGCGACGTCGGTTCCGGAGCCGATGGCGATGCCGATGTCGGCCTGAGCCAGGGCGGGAGCGTCGTTGATGCCGTCGCCGACAAAGGCAACCCGCTTTCCTTCCGCCTGGAGCTCTTTCACGGCTTCGGCCTTATCCTGGGGCAGAACTTCCGCCACTACCCTTTCGATTCCGGCTTCCTTGGCGATCGCTTCCGCGACCATAATGTTATCGCCGGTGAGCATCGCGACTTCGATGCCCATTTCATGTAAAAGCCGGATGGCTTCCTTGCTGGTTTCCTTCAGCACGTCGGCGATTGCGACGATCCCCAGAAGTTCCCCTTTCGCCGCGACGAAGACCGCGGTCTTCCCGGCTTTCTGGAATCCGGCCGCAGCTTCTTCCAGATCGTTCCTGATCCCGAACTCCTCCAACAGGCGCCTGTTCCCAATCAAAACCAGATCAGTTCCAACTGATCCTTTGATCCCTTTTCCGGGAAGGTTCTCGAATCCGGAGAAATCCAGAAGTTCGATTCCCCGGTCTCCTGCTTCCTTGACGATCGCTTCCCCCAAGGGGTGTTCGGATGCGACCTCGGCGGAAGCGGCGTATTGCAGGACTTCTTCTTCAGTTTTTCCCGGAACCGGAAAGACATCCGTGACCCGGGGCTTACCTTCCGTGAGCGTTCCCGTCTTATCGAAGACGATTGTCTTCACGCTGTGGGCGGTCTCCAAAGCTTCGCCGTTTTTGATCAAAATCCCGTGTTCAGCGCCCTTCCCGGTTCCGACCATGATCGCGGTCGGCGTCGCCAGTCCCAAAGCGCAGGGGCAGGCGATGACCAGGACGGAAATGAAGACTGAGAGGGAGAAGGTTATGTCCCTTTCCTTGAGGTACCAGGCCAGGCCGGAAACTATGGCGATCAGGATGACCGCGGGGACGAAGCGGGAGGCGATTTTGTCAGCGAGCTTCGCGATCGGGGCTTTCGAACCCTGCGCCTCTTCCACAAACCTAATAATCTGCGAAAGCACGGTGTCCTTTCCGACCTGCGTCGCTTTGAACTTGATGAAGCCGTTCTTGTTGATGCTGGCGCCGACGACCGCATCCCCCGGTCCTTTCTCGACCGGGATGCTTTCGCCCGTAAGCATCGATTCGTCCACCGTCGTATGGCCTTCCAGGATCACGCCGTCGACGGGAATGCTTTCGCCAGGACGGACGACGATGACCTGGCCGGCTTCGACCTCGTCGATCGAAATTTCCTTCTCGCCCTCTTCCGCCAAAACCCGAGCGGTGTTGGGCCGGAGCCCGATCAGTTTCTTCAGGGCTTCTCCGGTCCTGCCCTTCGACACCGACTCCAGGTATTTACCGAGCATGACCAAAGTGATGATGACCGCGGCGGATTCAAAATAGAGGTTGTGCGCGAAATCATGATCGCCCCGGATGATTCGGAAAAGGGCGTAAATCCCGTAGCCAAAGGCGGCACCGGTTCCGATCGCGATCAGCGAATCCATGTTCGGCTCTCCGCGGAAGAGTTTGGAGAAGCCGCTGGTATAAAAGCGGTAGCCGACGCCGATCACGGGGACTGTCAGGATGACTTGAGCCAAGGCGTAATTGAAAGGATTCGCGTCCGGTTCCAAGGCGCGGGGAAGGGGAAGGCCGAGCATGTGGCCCATGGAAATGTAAAAGAGGGGGAGGGTGAAGACGGCGGCGAGAATGAGTTTGCTTAACATGATCTTCCTCTCCCGCCTTTTTCTCAGCGCTTCCCGATCTTCTTTTTCGACTTCCAGAGGCTTGTAACCGGCTTTCCTGATCGCCTCTTTCAGATCCTTGACGCTTACCTGATCCTTGAAGAAACTGACCTTCGCCTTTTCGCTGGCGAGGTTGACGCTCGCTTCCTTGACTCCGGAAAGCTTCTTCAACTGCTTTTCCACGGCAAGCGCGCAGGCGGCGCAGGTCATGCCTTCAATGGGGATCGTGACTTCTTCCGCATCCTCCAGGACCCCATAACCAGCGCGTTCAACCGCGGCTTTTATTTTCTCCAAATCGGTTTTTGTTTCATCATAGGTCACGGTCAGTTTTTCTGCGGCCAAATTGACGCTCGCGCTTTCCACATGTTCCACTTTTGAAACGCTTCTTTCGACCGCGCTCGCGCAGGCCGCGCAGGTCATTCCCGTGATTTTTAGTGTTTGTTTTTTCATATCGCTACCTTCTCTAATATTTATTATACCCGCATTAGGCAAATCGGTCAAAAAAAGTGCCTGGAAATCAACCGAAGATGTGACGTAAACATCTTTTTCGGAAGTTCAGGAAATCCCTGAACTGATAAACGTCCTCGATTCCTTCGAACTTGGTCGCTTTTATTCTTTCCCCGGTGAAATCATATATCCGGGCGCCGGGATAACTCATCAAAACCGGAGAAAGGGGTCGAAATGATGAACTGGCTCCCTTCCTCATTTTGGTTTTTTATGAGTTTTCGGACAAATATTTTTCCTCCTAGGTATTGGCACCCGGGAATGCGTGCCGCCATATTATAAAAGTAGAAAAGAAAGAAAGGAGACCAGCATGAAAGAACAAGCGAAAGACAAATTCCGGATTCAAACCCTTCCCGAACCGCCCCAGGGACAGCATGCGCAGTTCCCGCCGTTCCGGCCTCCGGTTCCGGGTCTTCCTCCGGCCTTCGGAATGCAAAGAATCCGCCGGTGCCTGAACCAGGTTACGGAAATCATTCTGCGGGGAGGGGAAAGGATCTGGTTCTACCCCACCGCGCTGAGAGGGCGCACCCTCGTCGGGTTCCGCTGGGTTAGAGGAAACTGGGTACCTGCGGAACTCCCGCTTTTCCGGATCCGTTCCTTCAATTGTTTTTAAAAATGGCTTACAACAAGCCATTTTTTAATAATATTTCGCCAGCACTTCGCGGACGACGCGGTCGACGTTCTCCAGCCTACCCACCGCAAATTTCGGTTTGCTGGGGAGGTTAAGGCTTGCCAGAAGCTTCCTGTCGATGTCGTCGCGGCAGCGGACTTCAAGAAAAACCCCGTATTTTTGGACGTGCTCCAGAAAGAGGTTCATGAAGGCCGCTTCCCGCGTCCCTCTCACTTCCACAAACCTTCCTTCCAAAATCTTGCCGTCCAGAACGTCCCACAGCACTCCGAGGGCCAAAAGTTCGTCACCGCGCTTCAAAGGCAAATACAACAGATCGTACTCCACGACCATTCCGTTTCCCTCCAAGGCCTGGAATCCCGCCAATTTATCCGGGTTGATCGACGACTGCGGGGAAATCCGGAAGAGGTCCTCCAAAAACGGGAAATAGAAATTCTCACATTCCTTCGTTTCGGGATTGAAAATCCTGGTCGGAACTTCGCGGAAATCCCGGTCCGTTCTCGTGATTTCTCCGAGGGCGACCGCTTTTATCAATTGGTAGGTGTTTTCCAAGATTATGACCAGCGGCTCCAGATCCGCTTCCGAAACCTTGGTGGCGTGGGTCTCCCAACGGAAATGCTTCAACACCGGATTGAATTCTTCCTGATATCCCATGTTCAGGAAGACTTCCCTTTCCTCGGGTTCCAAATCATCGTACCGTTTGAAATAAAGCGCATAATGCTGGTAACGGCGGTAGGAAGATATTTCGCCCTCCTCGATTTTCTCTTTCAGGCTCAGGAAATAATCCGCCTGAAGGGCGTTCCTGCAGATGATGAATCCAAAGTTTTGCGTGACGAGGGACCCCGTCACGCATACCAACAACGGATCTTCATTTTCCAGAAACATCTGACAGTAGTCTTCGTTTCCCATGTAGTCCCAGGGTGCAAGTTGAAAAAGTTTCTTTGAAATCTCCAGTAATTTAACCAAGAAAGTGAACCTCGTTTTCTGAAAAATGAATATTTAGATTACCCCAACCATACCCTTCTTATTATAAACCAAAATTCAGACAATGGCAACTTAATCAAAAATGTATTTCAAGCCGGTTCGCAATAGAATCATTCGGTAGTTTATCCACTATCACTTATTACAATATTATATAAAAATCATATAACATTTTACTTCTTGCTTCCCTTAAGACGGTTATACAGAAACGCTAAATTCGCATCAATAAAAAAAGCATTTCAGGAAATCCCGAAATGCTTTTTAGGCTCTTCGCCAAACGGATTTTTCCTAGTTGCCTCCGGTCAATCCAGGCCGGCGGCTATGCTCACATAGTGTTCGAAGTAGTATTTCACGTCCGCCAAAGTCTGCAGATAGACGCCGCTGATCTTGTGGGCCCAGAGGATGTTGTCAACGACAAGTTTCTTCTCGGCAGGAAGTTTGTTGTAGTAGCTAACCATGGTCTCGTCGAGTTGGCAGGCGTCTTTGTATTCGATGATTTTTTGAGCGAGTTCTTCGGCGTTTTCGGCGGCCAGGATCTGTTCCAAGGCGTAGGCGTAGTAATCGATCATCTGATATTCAATGGTGTTTTCGGGATTCACGTCGAACATCGAGCCCCATGTGTTGCCGTTCGTGTCCTTCAAAACGATGTAGAAGATCACGGTCCCGGCTTCGATGAACTTCCTGCTCGCGCTTTCGCCAAAGTCGATTGTCCAGGTCTGGGTTTCGGAATTGAAGGTCACGGTCACACCGTAACTCGCAAAGGCTTCACGCAGCTCGTCGGTTCCATAGGGATTGGCTTCGCTGGCGTAGACCGAAAACTCAGGCAAATCGTTAATGTTGTGGTCAATTTCCAATTCATAGAGGTTCTCATCCCTCGCCTTGATGATCCATTTGAAGGACTCTTTCACAAACACCAGCCCCGGTTCGGGTTCGACGCCGAGGAATTCGGGATCGTCCAAGTCGGATTCAAGGATGGGCTTCAGCACGGAGGCGATTTCTTCTTCGTCTTTGAATCCGGCGGCGCCGCGCGCGGAAAGCAGCCTGACGGCGATCTTCGCGAGCCGGTATTCATCCTCGTCATCCATGATTTCGACCAAGCGGGAGAGCACGACCGTGTAGTCGTCGGAAGCCAAATCATACACGTTCTTTGCGATCAGATCCTTGCGGAGACTGTCCAGGTTCCGCACATGGTCTTTGAAGACTTGAAGCATTGCGGAGGCGTCAGCGGCTCCGTTCACGGCTTCGACGAAGGCGGCCTTCGCGGCGGTTTTCAAGACGACGAACGTGAATTCTTGGGCGACGCCTTCAAGGTCGGAAATCAACCCTTCCGCAATCGCGTCAATCATGTAGGTCATGGCCTCTTCCTGGCGGGCGGGGGCGAGGGCGTTGTAAGCGGCCCAGACATCGGCTTCCACTTCGATGGCGTCTTTGTATTCCCTCATGGCGGCGTCCATTTCCGCGAAGGTGTCCGCGGCCAGGATGGCGGCGAGGGCGTTCACATAGTAGTCCTCGAATTTATAGATGAAGGTGTTTTCGGGAGTCACATCGAACATCGAACCCCAGGCATAGCCGTTCACATCCTTCAGGACGATGTAGAAGGTGACGGTTCCGGCTTGGATGAATTTTCTGGTTACTGCCATACCGAAGTCGATCGTCCAGGTCTGGGTTTCCTCATCATATGTCACAATCACGCCGTACTGTTCGAATTTCTCCCTGTCTTCGTCCGTTCCGTACGGATTTTCCGCGTTGGCATAGACAGAGAATTCAGGAAGCGTCGCTTCGAGCGAATGGTCGATTTCCAATTCATAGAGGTGCTCGTCATAAGCTTTGACGATCCACTTGAAGCCTTCGTCTTTGATGACAATGGTTCCGGGGGCGGGTTCGACGCCTTTGAACTCGGGATCGTCCAAGTCGAAGTCGATGATGCCTCTGAGGACGTCAGTGAGCACGATCTCATCGGCGAATTCGCCGCCCGGTTGCCTGCCCCTTTCTTCAAGCAGCTTGGCGGCAACTTTGCTGATCTTGTCCTTATCACCGGCCGTGATGAAGGCGTTCAGATCCTTGATCGCCGTCGTGTAATTGGTTTTGTCAAGTCCGGGAATTATGTCCTCGGCAACCAAAAGGTTATGGATTTCATCAAATTCGGGAATCATCATCAGGAAGGCCTCAATCATTTCGGTTTCGTTTTCAACCGCATTGATGCCCTCGACGAAGTCGTGTTTGCATAATTCTTCCTGCAACCCCAGCTGGAAGTAGTAAGAGACCGCGTCCAAATCGGCGACCTTTCCCTGCGCAACGGCCGCAAGGAGAACGCCGATGGCAGCCTGCTGGCGGACGCCGTTTTCCGGCAGCTGATGGAAAGCCTCCCAGGCGTCGGCCGGAACGGACAGGACATCCTGATAGGTCAACAGCGCTTCCCGCATCTCTTCATAAGTTTCCGCGACGAGGAGCGCCTGGAGCGCATAATCGGCATAGCTGATGAATTCATATTCGAAGGTGTTTTCCGGCGTCGTTCCGTACATCGTGCCCCATTGGTTGCCGCTATTGTCGCGGAGGACGATGTAGAACTTGACCTTCTTCGCGCTCACGAACATCCTCGTGACGTTCTCGCCGAAGTCGATCTCCCAGGTCTGGCTTTCCGCATCATAATCGACGGTCACGCCATAAGCCTCGAAGCGGGCTTTCGCTTCCAGGGACCCATAGGGCAGATCTTCGCTCGCATAGACCGAGAATTCGGGAAGCGTCGCTTCCAGCGAATGGTCGATTTCCAGTTCAAAGAGGTTTTTGTCAGAGGCCCGGATTTTGAGTTTGAACTTGTCGCCGTCCCTGACGATGATCAAGCCGGGCTCGGGTTCGACGCCTTTGAATTCCGGATCAACGTCGTCGATGACGGTGACGACGATGGAATCGCTGAATGCCTCGTCCGCGCTTTTGACGGTAATGACCGCCTGCCCGAGTCCATGGGCGGTGAGGAGTCCGTTTTCATCGACGCTCACGACCCCCGGAGCGCTCGAACTCCAGACAAGGTCCGGAAGCAGGGCGTTGCTCGGCTTCTCGACAACCGTCAGCTGATGGACGCTGTCCTGAGGAAGCTCCAAATCCCCATCCGCGATCTCAATGCCTTCAAGGATGATGAGTTCCCATTTTGCATAAAGGGTCAGATCCTTCACCACCGGAAGGAAGTGCGTGAACTTGCCGTCAAACACGCCGTCCCCGGAATACCAGCCCAGGAAGCGATATCCGCAGCGGCTCGGCAGGGGAAGATCGACCGTCCTTCCCTTCACGACCTCCATTTCCGAAATCCCTTGGCCGCCGTTCAGTTCAAACGTGAGCTTGACTTTCTCGACCGTCGCCAAACGGCCGTTCACGAGATCATCAATCCATTCTTCTTCCGTTTTTTCGTAGTCCGGATAATACTTTTTGTATATCTCGTATGCGGACAGGCCATTAAGCCCCGCGTTTCCTTGCTCGCCCGTGAGAGCTTCCAAGGAAATCAGGTCGTACCAGGTCTCTTCGTCCTTATATCTCCATTGAATATAATTCCTTGCTTCGTCGACTCTCAATTCCACTTCCCGGCCGTCCTTGCCGTCGGTTCCTACAACTTTTCCGGCGTTGACCTGCTGATTGTTTGAAAGAGTTATGATCAGTTCGCCATTTTCATTGATGCTGACCGACTGCAGTCCCACTCCGTCAGTTCCGGCAGAACCCTTGATGTTCCCCAGGTTCCGCTCCGTCCCGTCAGTGAACTTTATAACCAATTCGGATTCCGCATTGATGGAGATTGAATCAATCCCCAGTCCGTCGCTTCCCTGCAGTTCCTCCAAGGAAATCAGGTTGTTCCAATCTCCGGATTCCCCGATCCGCCATTGGATATAATTGTCACTAACACGCATGCTGATTTCGTTGTCCGTTGCTTTTCCTTTGCAACCGAACAAAACCGCACAAAATAAAAGAAGGAATAATGTCAGTGCAATTCCCCTTAGAAATCTCATTCGGTTATCTCCTTTCTTCATGATTTTATCCTTGAACGAGAAAACTCGTTTTCTTATCCCCCTAGCGAAAACCTGAAGAGGATTTTCATTCTTATCCAATCTTTTCCCCCATTTTATCATACATAAATTGGGTTGTCCATTTTAATCGACCTCTAAAAAACGAGCAAAAAGGCCATGATTTCCCAGCATTTCCTCCCGTTTGACAGGATTATAACAGGAACCCCATCCTTCTACATAATCTTATTCCCCGTCAAGAAGCGGGTCGGAATGGGAGGATCTTTCGGAAAACGGGGTTTTTTCAAAAAACCTTGCGCTACGGCAGTCCGGTTTTTTTAAGGACTAAACCCTCCCCTACATGCAAACCCTAATACCGAAAAAACAATCGCTTTTCTGTTGCATTAACCCTATTATAGCACAATTTGACTTTATGTCAACTAACACCGAAAAAACAATCGCTTTTCTGTTGCATTAAGAGGTGAAAAGTGCTAGAATACATTTTTTGTAAGAGGTGAAAAGAAATGAAACTGTTAATATTTATTCTCACCAAAACGGAAAAGTTGGACACCCTGGCGAAGGAATTGGCGAAACACGAATTCACCGGGGCGACTGTCATCAAATCGTGGGGCATAGCCCGAAGGATCCTGCAGTCCAATGACGAAACGCTGAGCAACATCGTCGGTTCGCTCCGAAAAATCCTCAATCCGGAAAACGTTCCGAACAACACAGTCTTCATGGTGGTGAAGGACGAGAAGATTCCGGAAGCCATCAATGTCATCGAATCGGTCGTCGGCAGTCTCGATGAACCGGACAATGGCCTCGTCTTTACTCTCCCGGTGGATTTTGTAAAAGGGATGAAGCACTAGTATGAATGTTCTTTTGTATTTGGCCATCATCCTGTTTACCGGACTGTTGTTCGGTAAACTAGCGAAATTCTGCAAACTTCCCAACGTCACCGGCTACATCGTCGGTGGCATCATCGTGGTTCCGGTCCTCGGACTGCTGAACATCAACATCATTCCCAAGGAAGGGCTTGAAGAACTCGGCGTCCTTTCCCAGATCGCCTTGGGCTTCATCGCTTTTTCCATCGGAACTGAATTCAAGTTGAACTATTTCAGGAGAGTGGGAATTCAGCCCATCCTCATCGCCATCTTTGAGTCGTTCTTCGCCATCATCGCGGTGTTCGTCCTCCTGGTGGCGTTCGATTTTGATCTGCAATTCTCCCTCGTCCTTTCTGCAATCGCCGCCGCGACCGCCCCGGCCGCGACCATCATGGTCATCAAGCAATACAAAGCCAAGGGGGAAGTCACGGAGAACCTGCTTTCCGTGGTTGCTTTGGATGACGCAACAGCCATCATTTTCTTCGGGATATTCGTTGCAATCGCTCAGGCAGTCGGGTCGTCAGGAAGCGGTTCGCTTGTTTTCAGCATCTTCAAACCGTTCCTGGAAATCCTGGCCAGCCTCGCCGTCGGATTTGTCGCGGGGATAATCCTGAGCCTGGGCGTGAGATGGTACACCGGCAGAGGAAACAGAATCAGTTTGATCCTCGCCATGATCCTCCTTGTATCCTCCATGACCTTGGTTTTCAAAAAGATTTCGGCCGACTTTGAATTCTCCGCCCTCCTTTCCTGCATGATGATGGGAGCGGTCTTCACCAACAGCGTCAAGGATGACGTCCTCGACACCGCCATGTACCTGGTCGACCGGATCACTCCGCCGATCTTCATCCTCTTCTTCGTCCTGAGCGGCATGCAGCTGGATTTGAAGGTCCTTGCGACCGGAGGACTGATTGGCTTGATCTACATCCTCGGCAGGGTCGCCGGGAAACTTTTCGGGGCCTACATCGGCGCCCTCATCAGCAAGGCTCCGAAGAAAGTCAGGAAATACCTCGGCTTCGGCCTCGTTCCCCAAGCCGGTGTGGCCATCGGTCTCACCATCGTCGCGGATTCAATCGTCCCCCAATACGCTTCCTTGATTAAAGCGATCATCCTTTCCGCAACCTTCATATATGAACTCGTCGGTCCTTCCATCACCAAGGCCAGCCTCACCGCGGCGGGCGAAATCCAGAAAGTTTGAGCGGGAAGGCTTGAGAGCCTTTTTCCAATGCAAAAAAACAGGTTTGATTTTCATCAAGCCTGTTTTTATTTTTTGTTGCTTCTTTTTTCCAAAACCTTTTTGGCTCTTTCCAACATGAAAGCTTCCCGCCTATGAATCAGTATTCCCACATTCTCGACTTTTTCCGTTTTCAGGATGCGGATCAACTCATCGATGTTGATCCAGCACAGCTCGGAAAAGAATGACGCTTCCATTTCCGTTAGCTTCCGGGGCACGGCCCGGTCTTTTCTTGCGAGAAAGTATTGGCTGTATTCCCTTCTCAACAACAGGTTGTATTCATATTCCACGACTCCCAAAGGAACGATGTCCTTCACCGTGACTCCGACTTCTTCTTCCATCTCTCTGAGGAAGGTGTCAAGGATCTTCTCGCCCTCCTCCTGACCCCCGCCGGGAAGTTCATAATGGTCTCTGCTTCCGAAAACATCATCGCCCTTGATCCTCAGGACCGCGACATTGTCATCTTCATCGAGGATGATTCCCCTGGCGCCGTACCTGGTCCGGATGATCTCCCTTTTCGGATAGATGTCGTCTTTTACAGTCAGCACAACTTCCATTTCAATCACTCTTGTTTCTGGAATCGGATCAAAGGTACCGCCCCTCATACCTTTCTTTCGCAATCCCCGTATATTTTTTTATGAATGCGGTTTTGGAGTCTGTGTACAGGTCGCGGTTGTGTTTGAATTTGGCGGCCGCTTCAATTTTCAGTTTTTCGTAGGCTTTTGCGACATCCTCATGTTCCAAGAGATAGTCGCGGAAATAGAGTTCATCGATGTCGTCCGGCAAACGCAGATGGATGTGGAACACCCTTTCCGAAAACCCCTCTTCCGTATACCCTTTATTGAGGGATACTCTGGCAGGGCTTTCACTCATCAGAAGATATCCGCAATCCAACAAGACCCTTTTCACATCCGCCATCCCTTCATTTACGACCACCAAGATGTCAACAATGCTTTTGGCCATGATGGTGGGGATACAAGTGCTGCCGATGTGGTGGATGCCCTTGATCATGCCTGAAGGAAGCAAATCCTCAAGATGTTCCTTTTCTTCCCGGAACCATTCTTTCCAGGCTTCGTTGTGGGGAACCAGAAAGATGGGGAAAAGCTCCCAGAGTTCTTCCAAAGTCATTTCATGTAGTTTTTTCTTCATGTTTCGCAATCAATGAGCCAAAGAATAGTTTTCTTTGGAGGTCCGTTCCTTGATGTACCTGGTCCACTTGATGTAGCCGTAGGTCGTGTTCGTCAAATAGCCGAACTTGAGGACCAGCAAAACGAACTGGCCGGATAGGATGTTGATTGCGGCCTCAAGGATGGACGCCACATACCAGGCGATCCATTGTTCCCTGTATCTTAAGAGGATGAACAAACCGTTGCATATGGCGACGGCGCTGACACAGGCATCGAGATAGGCCACGACTGCGGACAAGGTTTCGTTCCCTTTGAACAAATCGCTTTTAATGTCGATTCCGGAAAGCAGATACCCGATCCCGATCGTCCAGACGGCAATGCCGGCGAGAATGGCGGCTTCTTGCCAACCCTTGAGCCTGCGGACGACCGTGAGTTCCTTCTTCTCCGGGTCCTTATGCTTGGACCAGTTTATGAAACTCAGGATGTCGATCGGCAGCCAGAAGAACAAAGTCGTCGCCATGGTGGCGAAGCGGTACATCAGGACGATGCAGATGAGAATCTCCAATATTTCCACAACCACCGAAACGATGAAGTTCCAGCGGCTCTGCTTGGAAATCAAAAGTTCGCAGAGGATGTTGAAGAAGGTGTCGAGAAGATAGAGCAGCATGATCCAGATTCCGCTTACGCCGTTCGCCGATTCCTCCGGTAGGATAATGGAAACGGCGGTCGCAAGCGTCATGATCGATATGAACCAAATCTTCTCGTAAAGCGTGAACGCCCTTGAAAAGAACAGGATTACCGCCACGGAAATGCCTAAGATCAACAAAGACGTCGCCAGACTGAAGAGGGGCTGATACTTGTCGGCATGGAGGGCCCGGCTGGCCGCATAAACTTCGGCTTTTGTGGGGCCGCCTTCTTTATGGACGAAATACAGCAGTTCGCCCGCGTCCGTCAGATAAACGTCCGCGTCGATCGCATGGTCCTCCTCGAGGTTTTTCCAATCCTCATAAGCATAGGTGACAATCAAGGAAGCCGAGCCGTCTTCGGTCTCATAGACGACGTCGACCCTGGTTGAGTCCTCATCATAATCCTCGTGCTCGGGATTCCTTATCATGACGACGCTTTTCTGGTATGTCCATTCCTTGGGCATCCTCACGACTTGAACGCCGCCGAAAATGAAGATCGAAAGCGAGGCCGCCAAGAGGAGGCAGAAAATGGCCAGTTCACCGATCCTCAAGACCTTGTTGGCTTCGATGTATTTTTTAAAGAAAGTGGTTATTTTGTTCCTTTGTTTCAAAACCGCATTTTCCATGTTCAATCTCCGGGAACATTATTATATATGATTTTTCCTTTAATGCAACTATTTGGATATATTTCTTTCTTTTCCTTCAGTCTGTGATATAATTCTTTTGGTGATATAATGATTTTGGAAAACATCAACAGCAGAATCCTAAATTTAAGCAAACAAGCCGAAACGGACTTGAAGGCGATTTTCGAGGAAGTGGACGAAACCTGCCTGCACAACTCGAACAGGATCCTTTCGGCGTTCATTGAAAACAGAGTCGAGTATTCCGATTTCACCGAAAGGAACGGTTACGGCAACTTCGACACCGGCAGAGATAAAATAGAAAGAATCTTTGCTTCCGTCCTTGGCACGGAAGACGCCCTGGTGAGAGCGCAGATCATGAGCGGAACCAACGCCCTTTATCTGACCTTTTCAGCCTTGTTGAAGCAGGGGGACACGATGGTTTCCATCACGGGCAAACCTTACGATTCCCTGCTGGAGACGATCGGCATCATCGGCGATTCCAGCCAATCGCTTAAGGCCAACGGCGTGAACTATGAGGAGATCGATTTGACCGCCGATGGCTTTGACTTGGAAAGGATAAAGGCAAGGCTCGCCAGACGTGATGTGAAACTTGTGGAAATCCAGAGGTCGCGGGGCTATTCTTCCCGGAGGTCGCTTACCATCGGCGAAATCGAAGAGGCGATCAAAGCGATCAGAAGCGTCGATGAAGAGGCAATCATCGTCGTCGATAACTGCTACGGGGAATTGGTGGAAAGGAAGGAGCCCGGCCATGTCGGCGCCGATGTCGTCGTCGGATCCCTGATGAAAAACCTGGGAGGAGGTATCGCCTCCACCGGCGGATACATCGCCGGCAAAGCCCGGTACATCGCGATGATCGCGGACAGGCTCACTGCCCCCGGCATCGGCAAGAACCTGGGAGCCAATTTCAATCAAAACAGCAACTTCTTTAAAGGGCTGTTCCTCGCGCCGAACGCCGTGAAGAGCGCCCTGAAAACCCAGATTTTCGCCGCCTACATGCTGGAAAAGCTGGGCTTCACAGTTTCCCCCAGGTACGACGAATACCGGACCGACATCATCCAGACGGTCCAGCTGAAAACCGAAAAGAACCTCATCGCCTTCGCCAGAAGCATCCAGGCGTCTTCGCCCGTGGATTCTGGTGTCCACATCACCCCCGCCCCGATGCCCGGTTACCCTTGCCCGGTGATCATGGCTGCGGGTTGCTTCACCGAAGGGAGCACGATCGAATTGAGTGCGGACGCCCCTTGCGTCGAGCCTTATACATTGTACATGCAGGGCGGGCTCACCTATGAATACGGCAAGCTGAGCATCATGAGCGCCTTGTCAAAAATCTTGGAAAACAAGTAGTTAACCAAGCGTTTGCTATAACAAAAGTAGGCAATGGCGATGACCCAAAGCCTACTTTTTTATTCCGCTTCCAATGCTGAATCTGCGTTTCACAAACTTCCGTACTGGCCGCCGTCGATGCGGATGACCGTGTTGTTGATGTAATCGGCGTCCTCGCTGATCAGGAACTTCACAAGTTTGGCAACCTCTTCGGCTTCTCCGATTCTTCTCTTCAGGATTTTTCCCAATTCCATTTCCATGAATTCTTCATCGTAATCCGCGATTTCACTTTCCGTATTGATCAATCCCGGGGCGATGGCGTTCACATTCACATGGGGGGCGAATTGAACGGCGAGATTATGCGTCAGGGATATGAGAGCGGCCTTGGAAGCGTCGTACTCCAATCCCATCGGATAATATGTGTTCAGGCCGTTCGTCGAGGCGATGTTGATGATGCGTCCCCATTTCTTTTCCAGCATGCGGCGCCCCGCCCTTTTTGCGGTGATGTAGGCGCCGATGAGGTTGACGTCGAGGGTTTTCCGGAAATCGGAGACGGTTTTCTTTTCAAAAACATTGGGTATGTCGACGGCAGCGTTGTTGACCAAGACATCGACACCGCCAAGTTCCTGTTCGATGATTGCGAACATTCTGTCGACCTGCCTTTCGTCGCTCACGTCGCATTGGATGGCGAGGGACCTGACGTTGAACTTCTTAATTTTTTCGCGCAAGGCGAAGGCCTCTTTTTCCGATGTGAGGTAATTGATCACGCAGTCATAACCGGCCGCGGCCAATTCCTCGATTATCGCCGCCCCGATTCCCTTGGCGCTGCCCGTCACCAACACAACCTTGCCCATATTGGATCAGGCTCTGCCGCAGTAGGACCCGTCGGAAGTGGATACGAGGATTTTGTCTCCGGTTTTGATGAATTGGGGAACCCGCAGCTTCAGGCCCGTTTCCAGAACCGCATCTTTTGTGGAAGTGCCGGAAACGCCGCTCACGGCGTCCGTCGTTTCCGCCACGGTGAGTTCAACCTTTTCCGGAAGGACGACATCCAACACCTCGTCTTCGAAGAATGTCAGGCTCAGTTCCATCCCTTCACGCAGGAAGTTCTTGGAGAACCCGATGACATCCTCGCTCAATTGGTACATCTCGTAAGTGGCGGTGTCCATGAAATAATAGGCGTTGTTCGATTCATATGAGAACTGAACCGGCTTCTTTTCGATGATCGCCTGCTCAAATTTCGTATTGGTGTTAAAGTTCCTTTCAATGACCGTGCCCGTCCTCAAATCCTTCAGTTTGGTCCGAAGAATCGCGGCACCCTTTCCCGGTTTTACATGCATGAAATCAAGCACAACGTAGATTTTTCCGTCAATGATCAATGTCAAGCCTGTTCTGAAATCTCCAGCTTCAATAGCCATAATCTATCTCCTTGTGAAAAATAATCTTAACTAATTTATTTTAGCAGTTTCCTTGCCCAATAGTCAAGTATTTTAAACGCTTCTTTTTTCGGATAATTGCTCAACCGACGTTCATTTTTCCCCGATTCGGTCATTCCCTTTCTGATCTTTTTGACCGCATCCATTTTGGATTCCGATGGAAAAAATTTATTATTTTTTTCTTGCCTGAATTCCGCGGATGTTCTATAATATTAGCAAAAAATTTTTTTGAATCCTTGCTCCGGTCGCCGGGAACTTCTTCTTGTTCCGCCTCGAAACGCCGGAGCATTCAAAGTTGGGGCGAAAAAACCCAAAATCACTCATACAAACGACTTGAGGTCATATATTTAGAAACGTAAAAAACCGCAAACGGCAGCACATGTTCGAAAGACTGGATAAATCTAAACTGACCCGAGAAGGAGGGAGAACATGAAAAGCGGACATGAAAATTTGGTTTATTCCTTTGAGCCGACGATGGAACTGCAGTCCATCGTTGACACTTTGCGCGAACACCCGGAAATCCAATTTGTTTCCTTGGTCGGAATCGACTATCGCGGCCATGCCACGGATGAAAAGATCCCAATCCGTGAGTTCCTCGATCGCCCGCTCGAATTCCTTGCGGAAGGCATTCAAACCGACGGTTCGAGTGTCGTCCTGCATGAAATCGCCACGCTTGATGACGCCAGGGTGCAAATCATCCCCGACCGCGAAGTCAAGTGGTTTGTCGACTACAACGAACAGAACATCGACCCCATCACCGAGCGCCCCGTGGGCACCCTGAAAATCCCCTCGTTCCTGGTCCACAACGGCCAAAAAATCTGCGCCCGTTCGATTCTCAAACAGGCGGTCGATGCGTTCAAAAAGGAAATCCTTTCCCTCCTGGCCAAAGCAAACGTCCGTGAGGAACTGGGGATACCGAAAGAAGCGGAAATCGAAAACCTCGTCATCACCATCGGCACCGAACTGGAATTCTGGATCAAAACCCCCGAGGAAAAGGCGGACCGCGAGCATCTGCATACCTCGCAAGTCCTGAAAGAACAGTATTGGAAGAAAACGCGGGGTAAAATCCGCACCACCCTCGAAAAAACATTGATGCTGCTGGAGAGGGTCGGCCTGCAGCCGGAAATGGGCCACAAAGAGGTGGGCGGCGTCAAAGCCCGCATCAGCCAAAACGGCGAGTACCAGCACATTATGGAACAGTTGGAAATCGACTGGCGCTTCAGCCACGCCCTCCAGGCCTGCGACAACGACGTGTTTGTCAGGGACATGGTCATTGATCAGTTCCAGAACAACGGCATGGAAGTGACCCTCAAGGCCAAACCAATTGAAGACGTGGCCGGAAGCGGCAAGCACACGCACATCGGCGTGTTGCTTTTACTGAAGGACGGGTCGAAAATCAATCTCTTCTCGCCGAAGGACATGACCAAGGATTATCTGACCTCCCTGGGCTTCGGGGCTCTGATGGGAATCCTCAAACACTATGAAGTGATCAACCCCTTCATCTCGAACACCACCGACGCCCTGAATCGTCTGAAACCGGGTTTTGAAGCCCCGATCGCGATCGTCACCTCTTTGGGAGGAACGACGAAAACCGATCCGTCGCGCAACCGCACGGTCTTGATCGGCCTCATCAAGGAAGTAACGAGCCCGCTTGCGACCAGGTTCGAACTCCGCTCTCCGAATCCTTTGTCCAACAGTTATCTCTATGTCGCGGCCTGCATCCAAGCCATGCTGGACGGAATCCGTTATGTGGTCGAGCATGACTTGAGCGCGGAGGCTTGTGAAAAGGCGATTTCGAAAGCGAAAGGCGAAACGGTCCCCTACCTGGAGGCCGGGCGCATGTACCGGAGCGAATCCAATGTTTTTGAAACCTTCACCGCCGAAGAACGGGAAGCCCTGTTCGGTAAATCCCCACGCACGGTTTGGGAGAACATCCGCCAACTTGACGAGCAGAAAGAAAAGCGGCTGGTTCTTTTGAAAAACGGCGTTTTCACCGAACATATGCTCGCCTCATATAAAGAGGGCGTCATCGAGCATTGGCTTGAAGATCTCCTCCACCGCCTCATCGAACACCATCGGAAAACCCTCAAAAACTACCGTCTCCTTCACGAAAATGAACGCGTAAATGAACTGGATGTCGCGACCTGGAACGAAATCGAATGTCTTAAAGAAGAGCTTATGAAAGACAACATTGATCGAAAATCGCTCTTCACGCAAATCGAACTGGCCGCAGCGGACAAAGATTATGACCGCGTTTCCGATCTTCAATTGATCGTGAGCGAAAAGATGGAAAGGATCCATCGCATGTACCAAACCTATAAACGCAACCTCATGATTTAAAAAACGGATTTCAAGGCAGAATTGAATGCTTAAGCCACTTAATTCTGCCTTTTTTTATTTCGGTCTTATGACTCAAGTATTTTGAAATTGCTTTCCAAAATGAAAATCACCATCATTTCCAATTAAGTGATGGTGATTTTTTTATGCGCCCGTTATATGCATGCGTTCAATTTTCCGCGTCCTGGCTCTTTTCAACGCACGACTCTATACGAATTGATGAAGCATTTCTGTTTTTCCATTCAAAATTAAAGGATTCTCCCGATGGTTACTCCTAATTGTCGCTGAATCTATGATCTACAATTTTAATATTTCTTAAATCCCCATAAAGTTCGAATGCATTTCCCGAAGGTTTTAGATGCATATCCAAAACTAGTGCGCCTCTTGACACCTTTTGGACTGTAAACTTATTTACATAAATATATTCCTCATAAATTAGTGCATTTTCTGTTTTTGATTTTCCAAACAATTCTGTTATGCTCAAATTTTATAAAAGTATAAAACAAAATGAAACAGGAAACAACAACAATAAAAAACCAGAAAAACTCTTTCAATAAAAGCACGAATTAAGATATATGATCCAAGTATTGATAAAACTAAAAAGAAGAATGCAATCATTTGCCAAACAAAATTTAAAGGGAAAAACTTTTCTTTTTCATTCTTTTTCACCATCCTAATGTTACCAAGGTATAAGGGATGATAATTTTTCATTTAAATCATACACATCAGATAATCAATTTACTAATAAACCTAAACTTGAATAATATAAAACTCAAGCTCTGGTTTTCGCAATAGTTTTTCCAGATATTCTTCATATTGAACAATGCCAGTATGTAGCCGCACCAACCTCAGCACCAATTAATGTAGCAATACTCGCTCCAATTAAGAAGGAAGCAATAACAAAACAACCACTTAAATCGGTAAACTTAATTGGATTATCATTGCAATATACATACAGGTTCAATGAAGCAACTGAACCAGGATCAAGATAACCTATGTCATACGCATTTATCCATCTTCCGATTTCCGGATCATAGTATCTTGAGGTATCCTCATCATAGAAATAAACGTTATATAGGAAAGGATTTACTTCCATTACTAAGGCTGATTCTTCCGTTAAAGCAACATCTGTTGGGTAACCCCCAGGCATCTTAACCATATTTTACCAAAACGTTTCCGCCGATGTCAATGATGTTTTGGATGTTGCCGGTTATGTCCCTGGTGTAGAAATACTCTTTTCCTCTCAATGTGAATCCGACTTAAAGACCCGATTCAACATAGTTGAAGAGTGTGTTTCTTGTTGAATCGTAAGGATGATCTTCAATCCTTCAAAACAAACTCCTTGTTTTCATTCAGGCTTGTTTTTACTGTTCTGATGCCTTCTTCATTTTTAAAAAGACGCTATCATTAATTCTCCGCAGTCTTTTTCCCTGCTTGGCGAGATTCCACTTGGTTCCTTCTTTAATTATCTATTGGAATCTAAATTAGGTCTTGACCAAATGTTCAGTCATTATAAAAAACTGTACCTTGAGCGGGAAACTCCTTACTCGAGATTGCAACTTTATTGCTTCACAAAAAGCAAAGCCTTTAAAATCGGGAACGCTTTTTTATTTTTTTTAATTTCTTCTTTTTTCCTGCCTTATATGATAGAATTAGTTCAGTAAAGCAAGAAAAATTTAATTGCAACTTGCGGTTGACAAACTTCCAAAAGGACTTGGTGGTATGCAACCGAGGGCTGTAGTATGATATTTACTGTAAAATCAGTAAAGGAGAAAAGGTTATGATATTAGCTGACAAAATCATTTATTTAAGAAAAAAGAGTGGCATGAGCCAAGAGGAACTGGCGGATAAGATTGGAGTGTCCCGCCAGGCGGTGTCTAAATGGGAAAGTATGCAATCGATTCCTGATTTAGATAAGATTTTGAAAATGAGCAAGTTGTTCAATGTTTCAACGGATTTCCTTCTCAAAGATGAAATTGAGATGGAAGAAGCCAGAGAAGAAAGTGTAGAAGCAAGTGATAAAAAAATTGTGACCATGGAAATGGCTCATGAATTTATCACGTTAAGAATGGGCAATGCCAGGAAAATTGCGACGGGAGTTGTGTTATGTATCCTATCTCCTCTTCCGCTGTTTATCCTTGGGTATTTAACTGAGGTTTTTGTAAAATACGAAAAGATTTTAGTAGCTTCGGCCCTTGTTTCTCTGCTTGTGATGGTCGCGATTGCGGTCTGCCTTTTCGTTTCAGTGGCCAATAAATTAAGAAATTATGAATTCCTGGAAAAGGAAGAGTTTGAAACTCAATACGGAGTCACAGGAATGGCTAAGGAAAAGAAAAAAGAGTTGTCGGAAACTTATTCAAAAAACAATATCATCGGCATTGTCACTTGCATCTTATCGGTCGTTCCCCTTTTTATCGGGATTCTTAGTGATGAAGGCTTATATGGCGTAATCGGTCTTTGTACAATGTTCCTCTTCATTGCCTTTGGCGTTTACAAACTTGTGGTGGTGGGATACAAAATGGGAGCATTGCAGTCACTTCTCCAAGAGGGTGACTATTCGCGGATCAAGAAAAGAAAACTATCAATAATAAACGCTTTCTCTACATTATATTGGTGCCTTGCTGCGGCAGTATATTTGACTTGGAGTTTCCTTTCCCAAAAATGGTCACTCACATGGATAGTCTGGCCAATCGCCGGAATACTTTTCGGCGGGCTTTACGTGGTAGTTGATTCAATCGGCAAGAAAAACAAGTAAAGAAACCCTACTTTGATTAAGTAATTTTCCATAAAAAAACGGCTAAACTGAAACAGTGAAGCCGTTTTTTCGTTATTTAAATTCTAATTCATTCAGGTTCTTATACATTTTAACAGACGCAGCATTGGCGTCAGGAATTCGGAACAGGGTTTCCGTTTGCATCGTAATGCCATTCTCTCAACCAATAAACCGGACGTCCGCTGTTCCATGAGGACTCCCAGCCTTCCGGTTGAGAACCCGCTTCCGAAAAATTTCTCAGATTATCCGCCCTGTAAAAGGCGCTGCCGCCTATGAACGTCACATTTTCCGGTAATCAACCTGGTCTTGCCTTTATCAAAAAGAACGCCGTCTAGCGATGAATAATACGAGATTTTTTCATCAACGTAGATGTTTTCCAGGTTCCCGGCGGCCTAAGAAGCGCTTTGAGCGATTGTAAAATCCGATGCGAGAAAGTGATGCTTCTCAGGTTTTCACAGAACAAAAAGGCGGATCCTAAATTGATCAATATGCTTCCTTCTTCAAAGCGGATGTGGATATGTACTTGACAGACTTCGGGATCACAATATCTCCTCCCGACCACCGTATGGCGTAGGAGGCGATCCCGACCGTGTTGGGTTTTGTGAAATAGTGGCCGTCGCTTCCGATACGAATCAGCCAATTTCCTAAATAGGATGAGGAACCGACGCGTTCCAGCTTCAAATCGGCGAAAGCATAATAACTGATGTATTGAATCGAATCAGGTATTTTAAACCCCTCTATGGCGATGTAAAATGCCATGTTCCCAATCTATTTTAATTTGCTGCTTCAAACTTTACGGTTTTTAAATTTTGGCAATCCTTAAAAGCCTAATCGTATACATTGACGATACTATTGGGTATCCATACGCTGTCAAGGAAAAGACAAAAATAGTTTTCTTCCAAGTTTGTTTTCTAGTTTCGCAACCGCGAAATCTCCCGAAAACCTTTGTCTTTTTTCTTCAAACTCTTGTACTCCTCTGAAAATATACCTAAAAAATAAATACCTGTTTTAAAAAAGTTTTCTGTTTTATCATGTCTGGATTTATATCATACGACTGCCTTATTCATATTTGAATTAAAAATGCTTAGATTTCAACTTTTCCAATTCTTTTTCCATAGGCGTTTTTGCTTTTTAAACGGTGAGCTTCATCTACAATGATTACGTCAAACGAGTTTTCCTCCAAACCATAGAACCTTCCGGAACCTGTAATCAAATATTTTAATTCGCTTTTTTTGTTGTTCCTGGCTAACCTGTTTGTCATCACATCTCTAAAAGCCGCATTCGGAGCAACAAACACAGTATTTAGTGATTCTTTCAATAACCTTCCCAACAAGTTGAAAGATATCACAGATTTACCTGTTCCTGGTCCTCCTTCTATAATTATAGTCCTATCATTGTAGGCAACGACGTCATACAGCTTCAGTTCCTCCGCTTTGGGAAGAGGTCGCAACAAGATGATGTCGTCAACTTTGAACTGGTTGTCCAAACCCTCTTTAACCAAATAGGTGTTCCGCGGATTTTTCGACGCCATGGAATTGGAGGCGATGACCTTCAAATCCACAGGCATCAGGGAAAAACCAGTTTCCTTGTACCTTCCGATCAGGCTGAAAGAAACAACCACAAGCAAGACGCAGGTCAACAATGCTTAGAAAAGGTTATCGAAGGCTTTTTTGAATTTAAAAATCTTTGACTTCCTTAAATTTTGAAGCTTTTCAATCTCACCGTCTCTAAGACCTTTTTCCACCAACGCTTTTTCTTTCTTGTCATAGGAGGCCATCAGCAATGTGAAACACAATAACAGGGACAACAAAGTGACAATACCAAACGCCAATGTGATAATTTGGTTCATTGTCATGACACACCAAACTCCTTAAACGGTCTTAGGCGTTCGGAGCGATGGTAACAGTCAAAACAATTTTCGCCGTATCGTTCGCGACCGCATCCGTGAAAACTTGGTTCAAGTGATTCCAAGACTCCAAGTCCGTGACTTCTTTGCCTTCCTTCCACTCCAACCAGACTCTGAAAACCGCGACTCTTCCGGTCTCATCAAACTCAATCCACGTTGTTTCTCTTTCAACCTTGGCTGTCAGGTATTCTCCCAATTCCGAATCCAGGATTTCGACAGTCACCTGGGCGCCATCATAATCGGCTCCGTTTTCCAGAAGTTCTCCATCCACGGGAAAAACATGTTTCATGAACACCCGCGCATGATACCTCGCCATTTCCGCAGAATTGTCAATTGTGAAACCAGTTACTCCGGAAACGGGAACGGGATTTTCATCCTTGAAAAAATCAACCTGTTCAACGTTAAGTTCACCGAGTCCCCTGTACTCCACCAATTCTATTTCAAATTCCGCGGACTTTGAAATCGGATCATTGAAACGGAAAATGGCGAAGGCCAAACCAATGCTGCCGATCATCAGCAACAATGTAAAAATGCTCAATTGAATTTTCCTCATGTGCTTATCTCCTTTATTCTTCAAACTTCATGAGACATAAGTTTGAATATCAATACTAATAGACAAATGACATCATTCATCTATCGTAATGGCATTATATAATAATATGGAGACCAAAATTTACAAAAACCCCTCAATGTAGTTTTTTTCACCCTTAACGGTTTGCTTTGTTTTACAATATCCAATAGATTTTTCTTCGGGCTTTTTACTGATAAACTACTTGACCATAGATTTGCCAAATGAGCAACAGACGCATGAAGGTCTCCGAATTTACAAGCCAATCCCACAAAGAACTAGTATGTATCTGTCGGTTGTTCATTGATTGAGAAAACAAAAAGGGCCTTTGGCCCTTAAGTTCTTTAATTTATTCTTATCCAAGTCTGCAAATACGGCGTTGGTCGGGAGATGTTATAAAATCCTGCACCTCTTTAGACCATCTTGCTTTCGACTCTTCCATCAATGGTTTTTCCTAAACTTCTTAGTGTTATCAAGATATCAGTAAAAGCAATTGCGAGGGAAAAAACGATTGTAATAATGCGATTAAGGTATGAAGCCGCCTTGAAATTCAAATTAACCAGATCGGAAAACAGGAGCAAAATCAGGGAAACGCAAATAAAAAACAAGAGAATGTTTTTTAAATAGATTAATTTTAAGAAACCCTTTTTGATAATGCTTTCTTTTATGTCTTTAATAAGGAGCAGAGAAAACACAACCATTCCGGCAAGATGAAAGAAAAACGTCTCATCAGGGGCATTCCTGGCGATCAGCGTCACAATTAAAGTAAAGGCAAGGAAAAAAGCCATGATTATCAATAATCTTTTTGAGAGCATTTTCTTGTGCCGCATCGCAATCGTTAAAATCAGAATAATCCCAAAAAAGATGATCCCCATTATGATATAGGATAATGATAGATCACTTGCATTCATCGCCATAAGAATCGCAAGGATTGCATAAGATACATCCATGGTGATTACTAACAAATGAAGGGACTGGAATTCTCTGAATAAAAACATTCGGTGATAAATCGATGTGACAAAAGCAATGCTTAATCCGATTAAGCCAAAAAGAAATGCCTCAAAAAGGTAAGTCCCGAAGAATTGGATACCTACGACTTCAATTGATCCGGGTTCAATGAAAATGGTAAATAATTGATTGGTTAGGGGGATAATGATGGGCAAAAATGCGAAAGAGGTGATGAAAATGGTAAAATAAAGCAATCTTGAGAAGCGAAAAATCACTATTTTATCTTCATTCGTATACTTACATTGAATCAAATAACGATTTCTGATGAGAAGATAAATAACTAGACCGACAACGGTAAAAAGAATAAGGAAAATAAAACTGAACCAATTATTATTTCTCATTTCTGTAACAAAAAATAAGGCAACCGAAAGTAAATAACCAAAGACAATTATTATGTTACAGATTATCGAATATGTTATGAAATTGGATTTTGATGAGATGTCGGACTTGGCAATATTTTCCTTTCTTTTCCCGGATAATAATTCATCCACCGTCACACCAAGGACAGCTGCGAGTTTAGGCAAAATGCTAACATCAGGGAAACCATCGCCAACTTCCCACCTTGAAATAGCTTTATCTGTAACCTGAATGAGTTCAGCCAATTCATTTTGGGTTAATTTTCTCTCTTTCCTTAATTGACATATAAATTCACCTGTTGCTTTTGGATTCATAATGAACCTCCTTGCCAACATTTTACTATTTGTGCTTCTAAAAATCAATCTAGGCAAAATAGAATTTCTCTATGAAGAATGGAGAGACACATTCCCTGCAAATAGAGCTTTTTGAAATACCTGTTGACTAATCTAAAAAACAAGAAAAGGATGTTGTTTCTCATTTTTGTTAGAAAAAAAGTTGATACTTTCGTATCAACGTTGTCTTTCTAATATGGCGGAGGAGAGGGGATTTGAACCCCTGCGCCGCTTGCACGACCTACCGGTTTTCGAGACCAGCCCCTTCAGCCACTTGGGTACTCCTCCATAATAGCGCTAAATCATTATACCATATTGCTCGGCCTTTGTAAATTGTTTTTTTCTTTGCTTCTTTCCGCAAATCTGCTGTATTACAAGGCGTTTGAAAACGTGAATTTCAACCAAAACTCATACGTCCCTGTTTTACCTTCTGTTCGTTCAAAACCATGCAATGGAGAAAATGGCACAAAAAACCCGCATACAATAGATGCGGGCTTTTTTATCCATGCTTGCTTGCCGGAAACGCTCGTCAAGACCATAGACTGGTTGATGTTGCTTTAAGCTTTCGGATTGATGGTTATGTTGATGCGGATTTTCGCCGTGCCGTTCGCAATCGCATTCTCCAGCACTTCCTTCAGTTGCCTCCAGGACTCGACATCCTTTACTTCCTTGCCTTCCTTCCACACCAGCCAGACTCCGAAAGCGGCGGACCTGCTATGACCGTCCATGAGCTGGAACCACTGTGTTCTTCTTTCTATATTAGCCGTCAAGTATTCACTCAATTCAGGATCAAGGATTTCCGCTGTCGCCTCGTCGCCTTCCGGATCAAAATTCTCCTCGCCTGGGGAATAAGTATGCTTCAAATAAAAAAGTGCATGATATTTCAACATGTCATAAGAATTATCAACGGGCAGTCCTGTTGCATCCGGCATAGGATTGCCGTATTCGTAATAATCCAGGTCCTCAATCCAAAGTTCTCCAAGGTCAGTGTATTCCGCCAATTCAATGCCAAGATCCAAGTTTTTGGAAATAGGATCATTGAAAGAAAAAATGGCAAACGCCAAGCCGATTCCGCCGATCATCAGCAGCAAGACAAAAATGGTGATTTGAATTTTTCTCATGTGTTTCACTCCTTTTTTTGTTTTTCAAACTGCATGAGTTGTCAGTTTAAATTGGTTCACAAACAGATAAATACTTTCCCCGATTCATCCATTGCAATGGCATTATACAATGGCAATCACTTGAAAAAGTCAAAAACCCCTGAATGTTGATTTTTTCCCCCTTAATGTTTAAATAAAAGGAGAGGAGAAGAATGATGCATCATCGCTTTGAAGGAGCCCATCTTCTTCACAAAATGGCTCTCTTTTGGTATAATCATCTCAAGAAAGAAGGTTTTAAGATGAATAGTTTCAGAAACGATTACAGCGAACTTGTCCATCCGGAAATCCTTGAGTTGATGACTAAATGCCTCCATGAACAGAATGTCGGATACGGACTGGACAAACACTCCGATAACGCCAGGAAACTGATCCAAAACGAAATCAATAATCATGAAGCAGACATCCATTTCCTTGTGGGCGGCACCAGCTGCAACAAAATCGCAATCGCCCATTGCTTGAAACCTTATGAAGCCGTCATCGCCGTCGAAAGCGGGCACATCAACGTCCACGAAGCGGGCGCGATCGAAGATTCCGGACACAAGATTCTTTCCGTTCCCGGAAAGGACGGAAAAATCACCCCCGAAGAGATTGAAGCGATATGCATACGGCATGGAGACGAGCACATGGTCGTGCCGCGGATGGTCTACATCTCCAACTCTACGGAGATAGGGACCATCTATAAAAAACGGGAACTTGAGGAAATCTATAGAAAAACCCGGGAGTTGGGGCTTATTCTTTTCATCGACGGCGCAAGGCTGGGCATCGCTTTGACTGCCGTAGGCAACGACCTTACGCTTCCCGATGTCGCCCGCCTTTCCGACCTCTTTTACATCGGCGGAACCAAAAACGGCGCGATGCTCGGCGAAGCCTTGGTCATCGTCAATCCTGAACTGAAAAAGCATTTCCGGAACACGATGAAGCAGAACGGGGGGATGCTTGCGAAAGGGTATCTGATCGGGATGCAGTTTGAGGCTTTGTTTTCAAACAACCTTTTCTTCCGGATCGCTTCCCGGGCCAATGAGATGGCTCGTCTATTGCAAAAAGGCCTGGAAAAACTAAACATCGAATTCGCCAGTGATTCTCCCACCAACCAGCAGTTCATAGTCCTTGAAAATGAAATCGTGCGAAGTTTGCAGAAAAACTATGATTTTGAAATCTGGGAGAAAGGGAAGGAAAAGACAACCATAAGGCTTGTTACCTCCTGGGCGACCGCTCTTGAAAACATTGACGCCTTCCTTGATGACTTAAAAACCCTCCTGAAACAATGAACCGGGTTCGTCCCGGGTTTTTCTTTATAAAGAAAGGAAGCCAGGGCATATATGCCTTGGCTTCCTCGTTGAACAATCTATTTATATGAATTCCCTGATTCACATCTTGATTATGATCTCGTTTTTGTCCATCAGGAGGCAGTCGGGGATGAGAACTCCGCTCTTCCTGTATTTTCTTAAGTTCGTGTTCCTGGGGATCACCTTCCCGTTCACAATCGCCTGATTGACTCCGGCTTCTTCCTCTATCTCGTAGGTGACATTCAGTTCATGGTTCTTAAATTTGAAGTGGAACTTCAAACCGTTCAAGGATTTCGGGATAACCGGATCGATGTACAGCTGGTTGTCGAGGAAATTGATTCCCAGGAAGGAGTTTATCAGCTGCCGCAGGAAGATTCCGGGTCCGCTCGAATAGAGGCGCCACCCTCCTTTCACTTTCACTTCCCCCGTCCTGAGCTTATCGAAGTCCCGATCCGCCTGATACCGGGTCGGAAAATCCCCGTCCGAACTGGAGAAATAGACGTTGCTTTGCCGGGGAAGGGCGTTTTTCACATTTTCCTTTATGAGTATCGGATTGATAACTTTTATTCCTTTGAAAAGTCTTTCGGCCGCTCCGATTTTCGCCATCGCTTCCAGATAACGGATGTGGGCATGGACATAGAGGAGCCCGATTTCCCTTCCGAAATTGGTTGCCGTCTCGGCGCGGAGGAAGATTTTCGGAATCCCGCCCTGGTATTTCACTGTTGTATCCATCAGGCGGACGCCGTCGGGATGGAGGAGGTGTTTGTCAATGAGGTCAAGGTAAGGTTGGATGTCTTCTTTCGGAAAGATTTCCGAAATAAAGCCGCGGTTGAAGGAAAGCAGCCTGTACTTGATTCCTGTGAGGGAGTCGCTCGGGTGGACGATGTGCTTTATTTGAGCCCCTTCAATCCGGACAAACCCCGCGGGAACGCCGTCCTTGATGAAGTATTTCCGGTAATCCTTTTTGATTTCCTCCACAAGTTCCCTGATCTCGTTCTCAGAGTCGCAGGCGAAGAGGAACGTCTCCAGCGCTTCAATCGTCAAGGCGACGGTCCAGGAACTCGCCATCGTCGTCCTTAGTTTGCTTTCCACCGGCTGCAGGGTGTCGTCCCAATCTCCTCCTCCGTATCCGGAAAGATGGGTTCCGGGTATTAAATTAGATTTGATTGCCTCGATCTCCCTTTTCACATGGGCATGGATGCTTTCTGGGTTGACCTTTTCTCCCGTCCTGATAGTCGTATAGGGAACAACCTCATTCAGTATCTCCTTATCGCCGGTGTGGAGAAGGTAGTTGGCCAAAAGATAGAGGGGCCAGACAATAATGTCGCCGTGGCTGCTGTCGGCCTGGATGTAGCCGAATGAGTCGAACATGAACCACTGCGGCCAATCGCCCGTCTCATGGAACTGCCTCTCATAAACCTTCAGAATGATACTTTTGACAAGATCGAACCTCCCAAAGGCGGAGAACAGTTCCGCCGGCCCTTGACAGACATCCCTGGTTCCCCAGGCTCCACCCCCGTACTGTTCGAGCCCGTGCGGCATTGCATAGTGGATCAGGGCATTTTGCAGATACCAGGGGACAAGAATGTTCAATTTTTTTATTTCCCTGTGGTTGGGGTTATCAGGATCGATTTCCAATCTGAAACCTTGCATATTCTCCATGTGCAGGGCGTAATATTCTTCCTTGATTTCCTCAAGGTTCCTGATCTGGATATCCGCTTTAGAGGCAAGCCCTTTGATCGTATAGGAAAAGCTGCTCACATTTTCCAGTTCCAGGCAGAGGAGAGGATGGTTCCTGCTTTGGCGGTCTTTGTAAAAGATTTCGTCTCCGGAATATCGGAATTTCCCGTCGGATTCAATTTCCATCCGGAAGCGGTACTCGGGATGGTGCTTTCCGGCCAGCGTCGTTTCATCGAAGGAAAGGATCGCCGCATCGCCTTCAAAGTCCAGATGCAGGGGGTGAAGATATTCCGCTTCGCCCATCACCAGTTCTTCCGTAAGGATAAGGTCATATTTCCTTCCCAGGCGGGAGGAAAACTCCAACCGCACGTAGGTCTCATTTGCGGGAACCCCGGCTTCGACCTTGATTACATCTCCGTCGACTTTGTAATACCAGGCGGAAGAGTTGAATCTCATCTCATAAGCGGCGGGCATTGCAAGAAGTTTGTATTTTCCTTCGTGCTTTATGAAAAGCCTCTGCCCCGATGTCTTCAGGACATTCAGAGGGGTTTTGTTCCTTGAAAGCAGTCTGTTGAACTGCACGTTTCCCAGACTGAGATGAGAATTGAAAACCCCGAAAATGTAATTCGTGCTCGCGATTCCCGGTATTTCCGGATCCCTCATCCCCTGGTTGGTGATGATGTTCGCATCGGGACGCTCCAGATACCTTTCCTTGTCTCCTGTCACATAATGCGTTCCCTTTTCCGAAAACCAGGAAAGAATCGTTCCGTCCTCTTCTTCCAGAAACATTTTTTCTGGGAACATTTCCTTCAGTTCCGAATCATCGAAAGGAAGATAAGGGTAAATGTCCTGGAAGGAGATCGCCCGTTCAATCTTCGGATAAGCGACGTATGCGTGTTCATCCGGAACGGAATCATGGATGGCCTGCAATTCTTTTACGCTCTTCCATTCCAACCCGTTTGCTTCCCAGTCGGGATTGAGCGAAGCGTAAAACAAAGCTTCATATGGCTCGGAAAGTTCCCTCTTCGGAGTCTGGAAGGCTATATAAGCGAATTCATACTGGTAAACTCTTGAAGGCAGAGTTCCAGCCTCTAACGCTTTGACTTTATTGTCCAACTTGTATTCCTTTCCGAAGAAGTCGAAGCCGTCGGTCGCAAAAGCAACGTTGGGTGTAAGGGACCCTTGTTGAAGAATGAAGGCGGGCCCTTGATTCTGTTTGGTCCGAACATGATAAGCGCCGTCGGAAAGACGCACGCTGTGATCGAGATACTGGCAGACATAGGCTTCATTCACGTAAGGGTAATTCAAGGAAACGTCCTGACCGTAGAACACTTCCCCGAAAATCCCTTTTTCTCCTTCAATCCGCACCTTCCAGAACCAATTCAGGCCGATGAGTTTGAGATGCACTTTGTAGCGGACATTTTCAAACTCTCCCTCATAAAGCATCTGGTTTCCGGAAATCTTGAGTTCGCTTGGGGAATCAACTCCCAAGAGCTTTGTATGCCGGCTTCTTCCGTCTTTTGTGACTCTCAAGTAGATGTTTGCAAGCATTCCGTCCAGCATGTTCGCCCGGTACATCGATATGCTTTCGTTATTGTAATAGATGCCGTGGATGTCGCCGGAAGGGAGAACTTCGAACTTGATGCCGCCGGATTTAAGTATGATTTTTTCCAGTTGGTTCTTGATTTTCATTTTTCTTCCCCCACATAGCTGAAATTAAGATTTTCTAGGCCTTTCTGAACATATTCGACTTCCATGAATATTTTCCAAATCATTTCCGACAGATAGTTTTCAATCATCAGAACGGAAATGCCCTTGTCTATGCCTATGATATCGTTGGCAAACCAGTCCTGACCGTTGTAGCGGAGATTGTAGGAATCCTTGAAACCGTATTTGCTCCAGAACTGTTCATAGGTCCGGTAATTCTCCGCCGCCCTTATCGCTTCTTCAGGTTTGAAGACTATCGAACCGAGCGCTCCATAGGCGGGCACGGTTCCGTCCACATAATGGGCGTTTCCTGCGGAAGGTCCGCTCCCGTAATTTCCGCGGTAACCTCCCGGTCCGTCACAGGCGGACATCCCCCAGGAGTTCTCATGGATCCCCGGGTACTTTCCATTCAATCCCTTGGCATAAGTAATTGCAGCTTCCGTGGCATGGACGCTGTTCGTGAACCAGTTGTAACCGTCCTCATCCACGTAACTCCGGAAATCGATCCATGCGTGCGAGAACTGGTGAGTGAAGAGGCTTCCGGTATAGGTGGAATAGAAGGCTCCGTAATCCTTCGTGGAGTTGTGGTAGCGGCTGGAAAGCTTCATCAGCCTGTAAGCCTGGGCGTCGACGCTGTGCTTCGGGCTTCCGGCAGCAAGGACGAAAATCAAAAGCTGCTCCGCATAGCCCTCCCAGTAGCCTTCAAACCCTTTTTCGGGAGTGTAGCCCATGTAGAATTTGTTGGCGTTTCGATCAAAATACCAATCCCACTCAATTTCTTCATAAAGCTTATATGCGAGCTTCTGGACTTCGCCGCCGAAGTACCTGCCGACAGTCAAAACCCCTGCAATCAACAGCGCCGAATCAATGATTGAAACTTCCGAATTCCAGACTCTTTTCCCTGTTTTCATGGAAACAAAATGGTACCAAAACCCGTGGGTCCTTTCCATTTTGCCCAGTGTTCCTAAAGTTCCCAATGCCCGCGCTTTTCCTTCCTCCCGGCTGATCCAACCCGCTTCGATTCCTATTGGAAGGGTGGACAGTCCGAAGCCGACGGAAGCGATGCTGGAAACATCCCCGGGGTTGCCTCCATCCTGACCGACAGCATGGAAACGGTCGGGAATCAGGCCGTAGGAGGCCTCATCGACGCTCGCGGTTTCATAAAAGAAGCGGAATCCGAGTTCCAACTCCTCCAAGATGACTTCGCTCACTCCGCTTCTCACCTTCGTGCGGTAGGATTTCGTGTTTTCAGGAGGGGTTTCGACACCGTTGCAGGAGATGAAAAGCAAAGAAAGGAAAACTATGATTAATGCAAAGAATGTTTTCTTGAATCTATTCACCTGTGATTCCCGTCCTTTCAATCCCTTCCACAAACCACCTCTGCAGGGCGAAATAGACGAACAACATCGGGAGGATGATCAGGAGGGTTGCGGAAAGGCGGATGCCTTCGTTCAGTTTGACGGCATCGCTTTGGTACATTTGCTGGTACTGCGAAACGAAATTCGCAAGCGCGATCTGCAGATTCGGAAATCTCGTACCCAAAAAAAGCGAAGAGATGTAGGTTTCATTCCAATACCAAACCAGACTGAAAAGGAAGCTTGTGATGTAGGCGGGAGCGGACAGGGGCACGGCTATCCGGAAGAAAATGTAGTAGGGCCCGGCGCCGTCGATTTCCGCCGCTTCCGTAAGCGATCGCGGAATCATCCTGAAGAACTGGTAGAAGATCAGGATGAAGATCGCGGAATTCAAGCCCTGGCCGAAAAGCGCGGGCAGGATGATTGCCCATGGCTTTTCCAGCAGGTTCAGTTCAAAGAACATCACATAGCGGGGAATGAGATAGGCTTGGGGCGGAATGATGAAGGTGAGCAGGACGATCACAAAAAGCGGCTTCTTGAATTTGAAGTTGAATCTTGCAAAACCGTAGCCGATGACGGAGGTGACCGCCGTCTGGAAGAACGCCGGGACCAGAGTCACCAAAAGGCTTTTCCCGAGAGTCGAGAAATAGTTGAGCACCCGGAAAGCCCTCTGGTAGTTTCCGAAATAGAGCGCCGTCGGAATCCAGTTCACCATAGGATTGACGATGTCGGAAGGCGATTTGAAGCTGTTCGAAAGCATGTAGAGTACGGGATAAAGGTAGATGAAGCCGATTGCGGAAAGAAGGAGATAAATTATAATTTTTATGACTACCCCTTCCCGCACGTTGTTCCCGAAAAGGAGTGTTTTGATTTTGAGATTCACTCTTTTCTTCTTTAAATTGCTTTTCAGTTTTTCGAACATTTCAAAAGCTCCTCCTGCTTCTTCTGGAGCCGATTCTGGCGATGAGCCCGACCAAACCGATTAACAAAAGCACGGTCAAAGAATAAATCCAGGCCATGGCGGAGGCCATGCCGTAACCGGTCCGGAAATTGAACATATTGTTTTTGATGTTTACGATGACTTTGTTCTCCGAAAAAGTCGCAAGCAGAACGATTGTATAAATCGCGTTAATGAAAACCAAGTTGCTCAATGCGGGAAGCGTGATCTTCCAAAACGCTTGCCAGGCCCCGGCGCCGTCGACCTTCGCCGCTTCATAAACCTGCTTGTCGATTTTCTGCAGACCCGCCAGGAAGATCAAAATCTGCACTCCGGAAAACCAGAAGATGATGATGATTTCGGAGAAGATTTTGATTATCGGCTCCGCCAGCGCCGGATTTAAGGTGTTCTCAATCACCGAGATGAAGCCGTAGGTCTCAAAGATATTGGTTCCGCCCGCTCCCTGGGAAATCAGTTCCTTGATGACGGGACCGCTCGCAATGATGACCGGCAGGAAAAACACCGTTCGGAAGAAACCCCGCCCTTTGATTTTCTGGTTTAAAAGTATGGCAATTAATACAGAAAAGACAATGATGATGGGGAGTTGAAAAATCAGTTCCTTGAAAACGAAATTGACCAGGCTTTCGGTGAAAACGAAGCCTTCCTCAATTTGAAAAATGTTCTTATAATTTTTGAAGCCATGGAAAGTCACAACGATTCCCGTCCCCGTGATACTCACCTCGCTCAGACTGTAAACCAGGGATGTAAGCAGGGGAACGAGCATGAAAGCGAGAAAACCGATGATCCAGATGCCGATGAACGAATAGCCGATCAGATTCTCCCGGGCTTTTCGACTCATTTTCTTTTTATTCATCGTTTGCCTCCGGATAGCCCGCATACAAAACCTCTCCCGCTTTCAATACGAGATAGTTTTTCGGGAGGATTTCCAAGCCGGAATAGAATTTGCTTGTTTCCGTATAATTCAAGATGATGGAAACACCGTTGTCATAATCAACGCGCACTACTCCCGTCTCCGGAACCGTGCGGCCGGTAATCAAAGCGGATGAGACATGCCGCAAAGCCTGGTTCACAAAATCGTAATAAACGATGATGGCGGGTTTCAAATCGACATATCTTGAACAATAAATGCTTTCCAGTTCCGTATCCTTAAGGTATTTTGAAGACTTTTCCGTAACGAGGAAAGAGGGAAAGACACCAAAATCAATCAAGCGCAGCAATTCATCCCGGGCATAGGGATAGAAGTTTGCATTGGTTCCGAAAAGCGGCAGTCCGTTCAAAACAATCGCCAGGAAGGGCACCGTGTCGCTCATCTGCACGTACTGGGAGGAAAACATCGGAAAGTGAAAGAAAGCGTCAATTTCCTTCCAAAGATAGGCGTTTGCAACATAGAGCGCAACTCTCATGTCCGCCTCCTTCAAGAGGTCGATGTATGCTTCTTTGGCTTTCTCCAAAAGGACCCCCGACCTGAAATCCGAATATAGCATTTCCCCGATTGTCTGGAGCGCCCAGCCGATGCCATATTCAGAATAGTTGTTCGCGCTTTTCTCAAACAATTCCCTCGTCTTCCTATGTTTCAAAAGATACTTCGTATCCGTCCAGTTCTCATAAACATAATTCTGATCGTTGATTTTCTTCGCCAAATCCCGGAAAGTGTTGAAGCCTGAAGCTTTGCTTCCCGCTCTCACAAAATCTCCTGCAAGATAAACTTCCTCAAAACCTTCGAGCATCTTCCGGAAAGCCTTTTTCCCGCCAAGTTTTCCCGAAAGCCCTTTGTAATAGGGAGCGGACCACGTCATTCCGGAATCGGTGTATCCGAAATAGACGCCGATGAGATTGTTCAACCCTTCCCGTCTCAAGTCGGAAGCGATGCTTCCGAATTCCTCAAAACGGGTCATTACCGTCGTCCTATGGAAAAGAACGCCCGGCGATTTCTCCAAGCCGATGGTTTCCAACTTCAAAGGAATGTCTGAATAAACCCGCTTTTTATCCAGTCCCAACTGCTCGCGGTAGAGTTTGGCCATTCCCACATAATTGGCGTCCTCTCCCGCAAGCGGGGTGTACAGGACCTTCACATCAACCTTGTTCCGAAAATCCTGCAACAATGATATCGCGTTCCCCGCGCGGTCGATCGGCTGCCTGTAAGCCCGCCGGTAAACGAATTCCGGGAACACCGTCGTATAAGCCGTGGTCTTTCCAGCGTAATAAATGTTCAAATTCCCGTATTCCGCGCCGGAAAGAATGTTTCCGAAGACGGCGTTTTGATTGACCCCGTGAACGAATCCGAAGACCGGAGCATGAATTTGATTGCCATCGCGAAGAATCTGGTTCAAATTCGTTTCCGCGACGTAACCGAGGTCCCGCCCGTAGATTTCTTTTTTATAGTTGGCGATGACCGAAGGATCGGCCTTCCGATATCTGACGAGCGCCCCGATGCCGTCGGGGACGAAAACATAACCAGGAACGGAATCCTCCAAAACCCCGCCGAAGAAGGGATAGACCTTGAGACTCCCAAGCACAAAACTTCCGGGTTCCTCAATTTCTTCTTCCGGCACTTCTACAAGTATTCCCTCCCTAGTAAAAGTGACGCGGAGGAGCAGGGAAATCCTTGACTTCCCGAATGTGATTCTAGATTCAAAACCATTATCGATTATTTTGGTTTTCTTGGTCGTTCCATCACTCAGGACAAATTCTTCGGTAGTCGCATAATTGACGCTCGCAGTGTTGAAGGATTCGATGTGGACGGCGCTTCTGACCCTCTTAACCCAATTCGAAGTAAGATTACCGTTCTCATAATCGACGGTCGAACTCCATAGATAATTGTTTTCGTTGTAAAACTGGAAAGCGAGAGCCTCCTCATCCAAATAGACAGTCCCCATTTCCGTTTCGATCAGGGTCGGGTTTTCGAAAGGAGGAACCCTGCTTTCCGCGGGGCTTAAATCCTCCGGTCGCGTCTGCCTGTTGGAATCAACGTATTTGGAGATCTTCCAAAAATTCGGAAGCGGCTCGTCCTCCATTTCCTTCCCAAAGGCAAGGCCTGCCATCAGGAAAGCCATCATCAGGACTACGATGAAAGGAAAATGAATATTCACTCTTCTAAACACGGTAAATCACCTCCTTGATGATGGATACGAAGAAGTCAAGCAACTGACCGATGAACGAATAAATCAAAAGACCAAGAATGATAATGATGACGATTCCGAAAAGGATCAGGAGAATGCTTAGGACCGTCTCCTTGAAAGTGTAATTGTGCACTTCCTTTACGGAGATGATGAGGAGCACAAACGTCCAAACTGTCACAACAAACCTTAGAAGATCCATTAGGAAGAATTCGTTCGCTGTCAGGAAATGGCTGAGAAAAGTCATCGGAACCATGAGCACGATTGCTGGGACGAGGGCATAGCAGGAAATGATGAACACTGTCTTGAAGGTACCTTCGCCGTCGAAGAATGTACTCACAAGGTAGTTGGAAAAGACGAAAAGCAGGAAAATGGCAAGGAGCATCACAAAATTGGAGAAGGCATTCCCGAAGAAGGGATCCCGGAACAGGAAACCTGAAAAATAGGCATTGAAAAGATAGACGACCAAAAACAGGAACAAAACGATGGATCCCGATTTGAAACTACCTTCTTTTTTCTCCTTTACGTAATAGACGACGTCCAGAGGGTGCCTGATGATTTTGAATGCCAGGATGATCTCGTGGATGAGGGGCTTGTTTTTAAGACTCTTCATTCCGTTTCCGTTTTTTTCGGAGACTGGGAGTAACCGGAAGACTTTTCTAAAAATTTTATAAGCGACCAACGCTCCGATGAAGATCAGGACCCAGGCGCTAAGTTGGTTTTGGATTGCATGGTTCCTGATTTCCCAAAAAGCGTTCGAATAACCCTTATAGTCCTTGGCGTCATAGAACTCGTTCAAGGCTTCCTCATACTTTCCCTCTTTCAATAAAGCTGAACCGAGCGCGGAATGGGCGAGGGCGAAGGATGAATTCTGCCTCAGAATCTCTTCCCAAAGCGGTTTCGATTCCAGATAAAGCCCGTTGTTGTAGGCGGTGACCGCCTCATGGACCAAATCGACGAAAACCGTCCTTTGGTAGATCTGAACATTGTTGTAGATCTTATCCAAGATGTAGATGTTCCCTTCCGAATCTGTGACGATTCCGCTAGGCTGGGAAGTGAGTCCCAAGGTCTGTTTCAAAGCATGATCCTTGGTGTTGAAATGAAAGAGCAGGTTCCCTTCCGAATCGTATTCATAAACTTCTCCGGAATTGGCGACCATGTAGATGAAGCCTTCCTCATTCATCCAGATGTCCGCAAGATCCACCTGGGGATAATACGTGTCAGCGCCCAAGGTATTCACTCCAGAAATGTTCAGACGCTTGAATCTTTCCCGAACATAATTGTTGGTAGTAAGGATCGACCCCTTGGTTCCCAATGCGACATTGGTGGGGGATGAGGGCCTTGACGAAGCGAGGTTCCCGTCCTTCACGAACCAATTATACAGTTTCTTCCTCAGGCTCACTTCCACGGTGTTGATGCCTAGATACCCCACAAATTCGCCAGCGTAATTCATCTGGATGATGCCGCTTGTTGAACCTTCGCCGACGATATAGATGTTGTCATTGCTTCCGACCGCGACCTTGATGGGCACGAAGCTGTTGCTTGCCCCGAAGATCGGGGAGGTCGGCCGCACGATTCTTTGGACGATTTCCTCAGTCTCCAAATCAATTCGGAAAACCGTGCGCGCCTCCTTGTCCGCAACAAACAGATGCTCCGAAGTCGCGAACACCCCCGTCGGCTTCTGGAATTCCGGATTCAGGATTTCCCTAATGATTTGTCCATCCCGATCCACTACCAGTACCCGCTTGTTTCCGGAATCGGCGATATAAAATCTGTCCTGGATATAGAAGAGATCCTCGGGCGCGTTCAGCCCAAACTCGTTTCCGAAAAACCCGACGGGAATGTAAGCCGTCTTCGTCCACGTGAGCATCCCGTATTCGCCCAGCGTAAAGGTTGTATAGGGGATCCCTCCCTCCGCTTTGACCTTTGCTTGTGCCGAAAAAAGAATTAAAAAGATTATCAGAAAAAAAGCTATGAACCTTTTCATCATTTAATCCCCGAATGCGCCATCGTGTTCATCACTTGGCTTTGTAAGATGATGAAGAAAATCAGGTTCGGCAAAAACATGATCAGGCTGGCGGCCGCGCTCATACCCATTCCGGCGATCGGGTTCGAGGCCGAGGAGAGCGTGGACATGTAGTAAGCAAAGGTCTTCAGGGAATCGGAGTTGATGTAGGTCGCGGAAACGTCCGCGTTGTTCCAGACGGATTGGAAGGAAAGGATGGCGATTGTGGAAATGGCGGGTTTGATCAGGGGCAGTATCACCTTCCGGTAAATCATGAAATGGCTCGCTCCGTCCATTTTCGCCGCTTCGATCAGCTCATTCGGAACCTGGTCGATGAACTGCTTGATCAGAAACATGCCGACGGGAACGGCGAGGAAGGGAACGATGTGGACCAGGAAGTTGTTGATGAGTCCCAATTTCTCGATGACTACGTACCTCGGAATCGCGACCGCGGTTCCGACGAACATCAGGGCGATCGTGTTCACTTCCGAAATCACTCCCTTGACAGAAAAACGCATCTTCGAAAGCGCGTATCCCGTGAGGCTGCTCAAAAGAATTGAAACCACAACAACGATGAAGGTAATAAAAATGCTGTTGAAAAGATACCTCGAGACGGGAATTCCAGTGGTAGTGGACGCGCGGAAAAGTTCGATGAAGTTGTCCAAAGTCGGTCTTCGAACCAAAAACCTCGGCGGAAACTCCACCAGTTCGTCATAGGGCTTGAAGGCATGGCTGAAGATGTAAACAAGAGGAAGCATCATCACAAAAGCGATGGGCAGGACGATGAGCAAAAACGGCAGTTGGTTAAAGCGGAACCGCTTCGGGTTGATTTTTACCGCTTCAAATCTTCTTCTCATGTCCGATCCCTTTCCCCGAACAAACGGTACGCAAGTTTACTGAAGAGGTAGATGATCAAAAGAAGGACGACGGACAGAGCCGCGGCATAGCCCATGTCGTAACGAATAAAGCCGTAATCTTCGATGTGGTTCACAATCAGGGAGCCTGCGTAGTTCGGAGTCGGGTTCGATCCCGAAAGTTGGACGCCAATCGCCCCGGTGCTGAAGGCGTTGACGATCGCCATTACCGCTCCGAAAAGCATCTGCGGCTTCATCGAGGGAATGGTGATGTAAATGATTTCCTGAAAACGACTCTTCATCCCGTCAATGTAGGCGGCTTCATACAGTTCCTTCGGGACATTCAGGATTCCCGCAAGCATTGCGAGAAAACCCACTCCCATGCTTCCCCAAAGGGAGACGACAATCATAATCGGAAAAAGGTAATCGGGTGATTGTAAAAAGGCAATCGGCTCCGCAATCAGCCCCATTTCCAACAGAATGTGATTTAGGTAGCCTGATTCGTCTCCAGCAAAGAACACCTTCCAGACGACCGCCATCGTTATTCCGGCGGTCAATGAAGGCGTATAAAGAATGACCGCGAGCACCGTGCGCAGGCGATGAGGAAGTTGTGCAAGGCACCAGGCCATCAGGAAGGAAAGGATGTACCCTCCGGGACCGATGAGAATCGCGAACTTGATCGTGTTCGGAAGAATGCTTTTCATGAATTCGCTGTCGGCGGTGAAGAGATAGACGAAGTTCTCCAGGCCGACGAACTTCGGGAAGTTGACCATGTCGAAGGAAGTGAGGCTCAAAAGCATGGCGAGAACGATCGGAAGAATGATAAAGACTATGAAGACCAGAACATAGGGAGCAGAAAAGAGATAGGCGGCCTTGTCGTCTTTCTTGAAAGCCTTTTTCTTTATTTTAAAAAAATCCCTGACTTTTCCAATCGTCCTATTCATCTAACCACTCCTTTACCGTTTCCGCATCCGCCAGATAATACGGGCGGATGATGTTATCCTTTTTGTCCAGGTAGCCGAACTCCTTCATTTTCCGTTTGATTTCCTTGTTCATCACGAGCAGGGCGTCGTTCACCGTGCTTCGAAGATTGGCGTTGTCGAAGATGACGCGGTTGATGGTGTTGCTGATTTCCCTTTCGACCATGTAGCTTCCCGGTATCTTCGGAACTTCCTTCAAATGTTGCCATTGTTCAAGGATGGTTTTCTTATGGTTTTCGTCCCAATTCAATTTTCTGAACGCTTCGATGTTGGCCGTGTTCCATAAATAACGGCTCCCCAATGTGGAGACAAGGTAATTTGCGTATAATTCCTGCGTGTCCGTTGAAAGCCACCATTTCAGAAACTTCCAGGCTTCGGCTTTTTTTTCGCTCTTCTGGAAAATGATTGCCGCCTGCTGCGCTCCCGGCATATAGCGGTTAACGTATCTTTCTTCTTCGCCTGTTTCCGGATCGGTCCTGATGATCTCCAATCCCGGAACCAGAGCGATGTCCCAAAGCCCCTTGATTTCCGCGGCCGTGTTAAGCAATTCCAGATATGTTTTGAAATCGGCGATTCCAATCGGAAGTTTGCCAATGCGGAAATCATTGAAGAAACTCGTCACCTGGTAGGGCAGGCTGTATTCCCGATACAGATCAGCAATAAAGTTCAAAGCTGCAATCGTGTTCTCATTTTCCACCGCCGCTTCAAAAGCGTCGTCGGAATAAATCTTACCCTCGAACTGGAAAATGAACGGAGAGGTCATGTCCCAACTCTTGAAACTGGTTGAAGCGGAGAGAGGAATGTAAAAACTCATTCCGTACCTTTCCAAAATCGGTAACATGTCGATTACGTCGCTCCAGGTATCAGGAACCTCCAGACCAAGTTTCGAGAGGAGGTCCTTCCGGTAAAACAGGACATAGAAGTTTTCGGTTTCCGGGAGACCGTACAGTCCTTTGTCATAGATCATCGGGACCAATTGTTCGGGATGATATTGCCTGAGGACATCCCGGAAATCCGGTTCATCAGTCAAATCGTAGAGCATTCCCCGCATTCCGTATTCGTTTGGAATCCAGGCGGAGACCCCTAGAGCGACATCCGGCTGCTTGCCTGCAGAATTCGCCAGCAATAATTTTCCGTCGTCGCTCATAATCGAAACTTTTACTTTTATCCCTGTGGATTTTGTGAATACGTCGTCGGTGATCCTCTGGATAACGTCGACATATTGCCGGGAACGGTTCACCCAGACTTCCAGTTCATCCGGCTTGGCCTTGTCGGAATAGGACTGATCGAAAAAGGAAAGGAAGAATCTTGAAACGGCAACCCATAGTTTCACCCAAAAGCCGGCTTCGGCCCGCGGAAGTTTTGCATCTTCCGTATGGATGAAGAGAGCATCAATGAGGATGGGCTGCTGGAGAATGGAGTCAAGTTGTGATGATAGGAGCTGTACAGCGCTCGCGGAGCCCCGGGAAAGAAGTCCCAGGCGCCTGGGAAGTTCATCAATGTCTTCGGAAATCTTCCTGATTTTTGCTTGCGCGGCTTTGATTTCCTGGACGATCTCGGCATCGTATTTGGAGCCGTAGAGCGCCCTTAAAACAGAAATCACTTCTTCAAGTTCACTCTGCCAAAGCTCCAACTTTTCAGTGATCCCCGGGAAATGCTCCTCCATGTCCCAGTCGATGTTCTTATCCACATTGTTCCGCGTAAGTTTCGTCACGTCCAGACCCAGTTCCGACATTTCCGAAATCAGTTTCCGGAGCTTTCCGTAGACATTGATGAAGAGCGTGCTGTCGACCGCCAAAGTAATTTCATCACCGGGTTCTAAAAAAACCATGAAGGGTTTGTTCTGAAAACTGTGCAAAGTGACGTTTTCCCAGTTTCCGGAATAGGAAAAAGCCAGGTGCTCGGCCTCCTTGAAGGGGATTTCGCCGTTGATGTACAAGGTCCGGTAGGAAGTCGTGTTCTGTCTGGTAAGTTTCACCTTGAAAGATAGATAATAAAACCCCGCTTCCTCAACATCCGCCTTCCATGTAATTGCCTCACCCGGATTCTGATAGGAATCGGCCCCCATAATGTTCAGTTTTAATTTCGTCATCGAAAAAGGCAGCACTCCGGGATCCCGGCTGGTTCCCCGGTTGATTGACGAAGAATTCTTATACTCCGCATCTTCCGCTTCGATGCGCTTGAAATAGATGTTCTCTTTCTTTTCGTGGAGATTCAGGTATTCCTCATAGGTCGGAATTACGGAGGCAGGTCTTATGATAATTTCGGAAATGCGGAGTTTCCCGGAGGTTTTAGTGATTTTAACTTCATTTTCTCCTCCCCGGAAATAAAACTTCAGTCCTTGGGGATGGAGATTTCCTGCGTCCTTCAGAGGCGCCGTTTTCCACTCCTCATGGAGGATCTGCAGAACGCTCACGTCATTTCCGTAGCGGTCGGTTCCGACTTCTTCGTTCGCTTCCTTCCAGAAAGTGTCCAAAATCGCCTGCGAAGCTTCCTGAAACGGCACTTCGCCGTTGATTTCGATTTCCAGAGCAAGAGGATTCGGAGAATCGTTCAGCGATTGGTAACGGAAATATATTAAGAAAAGCCCTGCTTTTTCAATGCCAACTTCCAATTTGATAGTGCTTGGATTAATCCATTCATAATAATCCAAAACTACTTCTTCTCCCGGATCAAGGAGGAAATCCTCTGCTTTCAGGATATGTTCTTCCTCCCCTTCCGCCCCTTTATGGTGCGCTAAGTATTCCGCATAACTTCCCTCCGTGACCACGGGATCGAGGTCCATGAAACTGGGCTCCGCCGGAGCTGTTCTTGCGTTCAAAGCAAAAAGGACCGCAAGCAAGGCCACGACTGATGCGGTGATGATCAACCTGCGCAAACTTTTTCGGCTCAAACCCATACTTCCTCCTTTTGGATATGGGAGAACCCGCAAGGATTCTCCCATATTTATGCAATCAGCGTTTCTTTATCGCATTATCGAAGGCTGCTTTGGCCTCCTGATAAATTTCGTTGATCCTTTCGTTCAAGTCTTTTTTCACATCCGCAAGCTGGACTTCGCCAAGACGAAGCTGGTCAATGATCTTGCCCATCATCCTGTCCGCATCATATGTCCCCTGATAACGGGCGTTGATGTATCCCGGCAGATACTTGGTCGGCTCCACAATGAATTCGCCTCTTTCAATGATGGCCCTAAGGCCCGTGAAAGAAGGATAGAGCTCGAAGTAACTGTCAAGCATTTCCTCGTCGTTTTGGAGCGGAGCGAAATTCACCTGAGCGATGCCCGGGACGGTTTTGCTTAACTCGATGCGTTTCAGATAACCTTCCTTCCCAAATCCCATCCACTTGGCAAGGAGATATGCTTCCTCGGGATGCTTGGTGTTGACGGCGATTGTAAAAAAGTCGGAAACCGTGGGAACGCGCTTGTTCCCGTTGACGGACGGCGTGCCAATGAAATCAAGGTCCCAGGTATAGATGCCTTCATTGATGTTCTTTTGCATGAAGCCGAAACTCCAGGAATAATCATACTTCGCCAGGACATTTCCGTTCGCGAATTGATCACCCTCGGGGAAGATTACGCTCAAATCAATTGTGGAACCTTCTTGCGCAGCCGCATAAGTGAGGGCATCATAGACGAAAGTCGTGTCGGTCTGCAACCTCCGATATTCCGCCATGGTCTGGGCGAATTCCTCCGAATCCAGGTGGAAGCCTTCCTCATCCAATGTGAACCAACCGAAATCTGGATTGAGCTGCGCGGGGTACCAATGGATGAAATGCTCGATGCCGTCGATTCCGACGACGCCGTCGTTGGTCGTGCTGGTGTGGTTCGCCGCGGCTTTCGTGAGATTGATGAATTCCTGGTAGGTGCTCTCCACCGTCGGCGCCTCCTGCCCCTGTTCGTCATACAAAGTCTTGTTGATGATGTAGCCTGCATAGAACACCGCGCAGGGCAAGGCCATGACTTTCCCGTCGTAGGTCGCGGCATTTCTGATGTCTTCGCTGATGTTCAGATATTCCGGGTCCTTGTTCGCTATCTCTGTGATGTTGTAAGCCCAGTTCTGAATCACATAGTAGGGAATGTCATCAGCCGCGAAAACATCGGGAAGTTTCTGGACCGAGGCCTTGGCGGACAAAAACTCCGCCCAACCGACATCTGTGTCTGTTCCCGGCACTTTCGGCCTTTCAATTATCTCTACTTTAATGTTATACTTTTCCTCGAACGCTTTAAGCATCAGTCTTTCCATATTTGGTTCTTCCGAATTTGGAGACCCCAAATTCCAGTTCGCATAGGTGAGGACAATCTGACCTGATTCTTTGCCGTCGCAGCCGGCAATGACCAGCCCGAGAACAGAAATGAGCAAAAGCAGGAAAACTTTTCTCATATAACCTCCTTTTAAAATGTTTCCCTTCGGATGATCCTGTAAGCAGGGTCATATTTTCGGATGTTTTCCGGCCGTCCTTCAATCGCGTCGATAATCGACTCCGCGAGATTGCGCGACCATTCCGCCCTGTTGACGTCAATGGTGCTCAGTTTTGGAGTAATGTAGCGGCCCAGGTCGATGTTGTCGAAGCCGATGATTTTCATCCGCTCCGGGATTCGTATTCCTTTTTCATTGCAATAATTGATGACCCCGATCGCCATTTCGTCGTTTGCGCAATACAGCACATCGGGAAGCTCCCCTCCGCTTTCCACATGTTCCTTGAAGGAACGATAGCCTTCCTTTTCCAAAAACTCCCCGTGCAAAAGGAAGAGAGGCATCAGTCCCTGCTCATCCAATGCTTTCATGAAGCCGTTGTAGCGCTTGATGTTGTCGGGGGAATCCTCCGTTCCGTGCATGTAGCCGAACTTGCGGTTGCCTTCCTGAATCGCGAGTTTGATCACCTCATAGGATGGCGTGAACCCGTCGATCCTCTTAACGATGATCTTCGAATCCTTCCCGTAGACCTTCCTTTGGTCGATGATCGGAAAACCGTTTTTGGAAATCCGCGCGAGCAGTTCCGGAGAGACGGTCGTGTCCAGAACGATCACTCCGTCCACATTCTTTTCGGAAAGAAAACTTTCCGCAAGCTCCCCGCTGGATACGATCATCCTGTAGTCGCGCTTTTTCAGAGTCGTATGGATTTCTTCAAGAATTTCCTGATAAATCGGACCGGAAAAATTGTGTACAAGTACCAGGACATTGTCCGTTTTCGCTTTTTTTAAACTGCGGGCGATTCCGCTCGCCAGATAATTCAATTCTTCCGCGGCCTCGCGGACTTTTTTTGCGGTTTCTTCCTTGATTCGCGGATCATTGTTCATCACATAGGAAACAGTCGCAATCGAAACGCCGGCCCGTTTTGCAACATCTTTTATCGTCGCCATAAATCTACCTTTTTCTATAACCAAGTTTTTTTATTGCCTTTTGAATCAATTCATGATTCGTATAATTATCCCAGGTCGTGCGCCGGTAGAAATTGTCAATCATCAATAAAGTGATGCCCTTATCGATGCTCAGATAATCCGTGCCGATCCACAAGCCGTTTTCCAGATTTACGCTGTCGTAAAATCCGTAGGGACCTTGCAATCCCGGATAGGCTAGCAATACCTTCTCCACCGTTTCTTTTACAATCTTCGGAGCAAAAGGCAGAGAAGCCAAAATCCCGTATATTGCGACCGTACCGTCGAGCCTCTCAACTCCGACGGTGTTGTGCGGCATGCCGTAACCCCGGTACCCTTTTGGCCCGTCACAGGCGGAAAGCCCCCAAAATCCTTTTCGGAAAGTTTCAAAACTTTCATTTTCCCGGCAATACTTGTAATTCGCAAGAACGGCCTGTTCGGAATTCTTAAACCAATCTAATCCGTTCATGTCCAGGAATCCAGCGAAATCGAACCAGGCATGGGAATAGAGATAAACAAAAAGGCTTCCCAGTGGCGTGTAGATGAATTGATGTTCCTTGTATCCGCCGCCAGTCCGCTCAAAACCGAAATACAAATCCTTTGCCAGTTCAGGTACCATGTCGCTTCCGGCTGCCAGAAAATACAGTGTCAACTGTTCCGCATACATGTTCCAATGGTGGATCCAACCCGAGGCCTCTTTTTCCAGATAGTCCCCTCCGACGATGTCGTTGTAGGCCATCCGGAAGACTTTCCGGCCTTTGATTTCAGTAATGAAATGTTCCCAATTAATCCGGTTAAAGATCTTCCGGGCATACTCGCTCACCAGTTCATCCTGGAAATAACGGTCCACTGTCAGCATTCCGTTTACGAAAATCATCGTGTCAATCGTGGAGTATTCGGTCTTCTTATACCTTTTCCCGGTCGCGAATTCCAGATAATGGGCGAACATTCCATGATAATGGGGGAAATGGTTGTAAAAGTTGATCAGAGTGTTCCGGGCACGCAAAAGGTTGGTCCGATGATTGTCCCAGCCGTTCGCCGCCCCCACGGCCAGAGCCGACAGCATGAAGCCGCTGCCGGCTATGCTGGCCATCACGGGGTTGCTGCTCCGGTCAAGCGTCAAACCATAACCGGGAGAGCCCTCTTCAAAATTGGTGTTGTCAATCAGGAAACGATAGCAGGAATGCGCTTCTTCATTCAGTATTCGATCTACCATGGTTTAATTTTACGCTTAATTTATTGAAGAATCAATTATTCTGTTTCTTCATAGCTTAAAAGGACGCTGACAATTGTGAAAGAGCCTTGTCCGGCCGCATCCGGTTCCATGAAAATCAGGCAATTTGTGATTTCCTCGGCGGATACGGTGTAAGTGACATCCTTGCCCTCTTCAAAGGTGAAGGATTTTTCCAAAGTGCCTGCGTTGTTGGGCTTCAGGAGGACGTTTTTGCCTGCTGGTCCTCTCAGGACCAAGGTGATGGTGTTGAAGCCGCTGTACTTGTCTTCAAACGAAGCCCGAAGATTCGCCCATTCTTTTCCGGCGCCCTTATTATAGCTGACGGTGACGGTTCCGTCCTGGTTCTTTTCGAAAGAATAGACACCGTCCCCTCCGTCTTCAAAGTCGGCGGTCGCGTCGACCACGAAGCTCAAGGTCGCGCTCACAATTGTGAAACTTCCGGTCGCGTCCTTCGTTTCGCCTTCCGCTATGATGACCATCTTGGTGATCTCTTTGGCGGTCGCGGTGAAGATTACGTCCTTGCCTTCCTCAAAAGTGACGGTTTTTTCCAGTTTGTTGTCGTCATTTGGTTTCAGGATGACGCTCTTTCCGGCCGCCCCTCTCAAAATGAGGGTGATGGTGTTGTAACCGGCGAGGTCGTCCTTGAATTCCTGACGGAAATGCGCCCACTCAAAATTCCCTTTGTTGTAATTGACGGTCACGCTTCCGTCCTGGTTTTCTTCGAAGGTGTAGACTCCGTCGCCGCCGTCGATCCAGCCGCGAGTGATATCCGCATCTTCCTTGGCTTCAACCGGTTCATCCGGTTCAACCGGGGCGTCATACTCAACGAACGTCACGCTGTGAATCGTGAATGAACCTGTCGCATTAGCCGCTCCCGGCGCCGCGAAGACCATGACTTTGTTCACTTTCTTCAGTGCGGATTGCGGCATGGTGGCGATGATCATCTCCACCGTCTGCTTTGTTCCGTCAAAGTCGATGTATTTCTCAACATTGGAACCCTCGGCTTCGATCTTAAACATGACCTGTTTGCCGACTGTTCCGGTTATTTCGATGACGATCTTCCCGAACCGGCTGATGTCGCCCTCGATGAACGCTTCCGCGAACGCCCAGGAGAAATTCTTCTTGTCGTATTCAATGACCGCGACGTCGGCTTCTTCAGTCACGGTGTAGACGTTGTCCCCATGGTCGTACCAATGGGCGATGGAAAAAGTGTCGGCTTGGCCGTCATAGACGTTCTTGATGATTCCCGTATCCCATTCCTCGGTCATGAAGGCTTCGATGATTTCAAAATAGCCGCTTCCCGAAGGCTCTCCGGCATATCCGAATACGAAGATCGCCTGAATCGCGTTCTTTTCCGAAGCGCTCATTCCGGAAATGTCAACGGCAACATACTGCTCCTCTCCGGTCAACCAGACTTTCGTCTCGTAATTGTTCGCCGCCTTCAGGATGAAGGGCTGTCCCGCGGTTCCTTTCACCCTTGCGACAACATAATTGAACTTCTCGAAATTGCCTTTGACCCGCGCCTGAATGCAGGCCCATTCGGCGCCAGCCGATTTTTCAACCGTGACTCTGGTCACGTTTCCGACGACTTGGATGTTGTAGACTTCTTCTTCAGGAACGTATCTTTCCCATTTCGAATTGAAATTGAAAGTCGCGGATGTGCCGTCATATTCATTCACGTTGTCGGGGATGTTGTTGAAATCGGTCTGGATGATGTAGTTGGTCGCTTCGGTGTTGTAAAACTTGAGTTCGCTAATCTCAACATTTCCCGTCGCATCGGTCTTTCCCGGAGCTCCGTAGATTCTGATTCTTTTAAGCCCTTTCAGGAAATTGGCTTCCGGCATCAGGTTCCATTCGTAGGATCCTTCATTGGCGATTACGTTGATGCTCACGGATTTTGTGGTCTTGGTACCGACGAGCTCAATCTTAACCGCACCCATGCCTTTGAGCGTGATGACAAGTTTCTTCATTCCGGAGAGTTTTTCTTTGATCTCCGCACTTTCCAGATAAGCGTCTGCCTTGTCGCCTTTGTCATAGGTAAAAACGAGTTTTTCTTCCGTGTTCGTGGTGATTTCATAAACTTCGTCACCTCCGTCTCTCCACCCACCCAAGGCATTGAATTCCGTAAGTTTTTTGCATCCAATAAATACAAAAGCAAAAAGCGCTAATAAGAGAAAAAGAAGTTTTTGTTTCATACTTATCCTCCGTTTTGAAACGTTTAAATACGACATTATTATAGCATAGCGAAAAATAGAATGCAAGCGCTTTTCCGATTTTCCTCCTGTATTTCCAAAAGAAAAATGGGGTTTGACCCCATTTTAAGGCAAGGGAATGTATTTCGTTAATCCAGAAACGGAGGAACCACCCACCAAAATCGTGATTCCCCGCCGGTAGGAATCCAGATTCAAATCAATTTCGAAATGAATCCTCTTCTTGTTTCTTGCTTCAATAAATACTTTTCTGAAAGCAATCAGACTTTTTTCAGGAACGAGTCTTCTAAGCAAATCGGGAATGAGGTAAACCTGGACCACTTCCTTTCCGTCTACATCACTCATATTCTCCACTTCCAAGCCGATCATTAGTTTTTTCCCTTCAAGCCGATATTCAAAATCTTGGTATTTGAATTCCGAATAGGAGAGACCGAAGCCGAAGGGATGGAGGGGTTCCATGTCGCCGTCGACGTAATGGACAAGATCAGGTCGGCTGTAGGGATAGCGGTTGTAACAAATCGGAATCTGCCCGAATTCTTTCGGAAAGGTGACGGTTGTCTTTGCGCTCGGGTTGACGTCCCCCGACAAGATGCGAGCGATGGCGTTGCCCGCTTCCGAACCGAGATGGAAATTCCAAAGGAGAGCGCCGGCCATTTCTTCCACTCTCTTGATGAGCAAAGGCCTTCCCGCGGAAATCAGCACAATCAAAGGCAGCCCCAGTTTCGCCAATTCCTCGACAAGTTTTTCTTGATTGCCCGGAAGATCCAGTTTGGTCCGGCAATTGTTTTCCCCGCTCAGATGGCGCGGTTCGCCCAAGGCGAGAACGATCGCTTCCTTCCCGCACGCAAGCGCTTTAATTTTTTCCATATCCTCCTCCGTAAATTCGGGGTCAGTCGCATAAATTTCCGCATTTCCAAACACCCTGCTTACACCTTCGCTGATACTTACGACATCCTCAGGACGCCCCGCCGAACTCCAAGCCCCGAGATGGATGTTTTTATCCTCCACGTAAGGACCCGTAACCAGGATCTTCGCATCCTTTTTCAAAGGCAGGACCCCTTCGTTCTTGAAGAGGATGACCGCTTCTTCGGCGGCTTTTCGTGCCGCTTCTCTGATTCTCTCCTTGAATTCGGGAGGGTTTTTCATCGGGAAGGGATTTTCGAAGAGACCCATCTTGAGTTTCATTTCCAGGACGCGGTAGACGCTTCTGTCAATCAGTTCCAGGAATTCGGGATGTTCTTCCGCCAATCTTTCCAGATTGCGCAAATATATCCCCGCCGTCATGTCCATGTCGATTCCGGATTTGAAAGCGAGTCCGGCGGCTTCTTTTTCATCTTCCGCCAGGCGGAAATTAAGCAAATGTAAAATCGCCTCCCAGTCGCTTACGATGAGACCGCCGAAGCCGCATTCCTTCCTCAGGACGTCCTGGATAAGATAAGAATTCATGGTAACGGGAAGATCATTGCAGGTCGTAAAGCAGGTCATGACGCTCATGACGCCGGCCTTGACCGCCCTTTGGAAGGAAGGCAGGTAATAATTCCGCATCCTGTTCTCGGAAAACTCGGATGTCGCATAATCGATTCCGGCCTCTACGGCTCCGTAACCGAGGAAGTGCTTCGCGCAGGCCGCGGTGATTCTTCCAGATTCCTCCGTCTGGGTGCCTCTGACCTTGCTTTCTGCCATGACGCTGTTCAGATAGGGATCCTCTCCGCCCGTTTCCATGATTCTGCCCCAGCGGGGATCGTTGGTGAGGTCAAGCATCGGCGCGTAGATCCAGTTGATTCCCGCCTCCCTCGCTTCGAGCATCGCAAAGCGGCTGGAGTTTTCCATGATCTCCGGATTAAAGCTGCAAGCCTCCCCGAGAGGAACCGGGAAGATTGTTTTAAAACCGTGGATGACATCCTCCGCGATCAAAAGCGGTATCTTCTTCGGGGAAGAGAGCGCGGCCCTTTGCAATCTTTCCGCGGTCTCCACATCCCGCACGTTCAAAACCGCTCCGACTTCACCTCTTTTTACGGCTTCAAGAATGTCCTCTTCGCTGTTGACGAGATTCAGTTGCCCGATCTTTTCTTTCAGGGTCATTGAAGCAATCAGTTTTTTGATGTCAATCATCTTCTCCACCTCGATCGTAGTTTATAGAAAAAGAGGGGCTCATTGAGCCTCTCTAGCTTCCTTGATCTTTTGTACAAAACTCCTTGCAAGCTCAGTAATTTTTTCGAAATTGCCGGTTTTCGCCGGAGCAGTGAGTTCTCCGCCAACTCCGACAGCGACGCAGCCGTTCTTGATCCATGTTTGCACATTGTCCAGGCTCACGCCGCCGGTGGGCATCAGATTCGCCTGGGGAAGCGGTCCCTTCACCGCTTTTACAAAATCCGGACCCAGAGCGCTGCCGGGGAAGAGTTTGATGATGTCCGCGCCGGCTTCCATGGCTGTGATGATTTCTTTAATCGTCATGCACCCGGGAATGTAGGGGACCTGGTACCTGTTGCACAGAGCCGCGACTTCCGGATTGAACGCCGGACTCACGATGAATTCCGCACCGCGGAGGATTGCAAGCCGCGCCGTTTCCGCGTCCAGCACCGTTCCCGCACCGACTATCAGTTCATCTTTGGAGAACTTCTTCCTCAGACTGCTGATGACGTTTTCCGCCCCGGAGACCGTGAACGTGATCTCAATCGAGGAGATGCCGCCAGCGATGCAGGCGGTGGCGATCTTTTCCGCCTCTTCTTCGTTCTTGGCCCTGACGACCGCGGTGATTCCGTTTTCTACCATTCTCTGCAAAACTTCAAGTTTTCTCATGTTTTCCACCTTCTTTAACGCAGTTCTTTCATGTCGATGTGGTCCATGTCGGTGAATGTCTGGTTCTCGCCGCACATGCCCCAGATGAAGCAGTAGTTCCGTGTGCCCACTCCCGCGTGGATGCTCCAGCTCGGGGAAATGACGGCCTGTTCGTTTCTCACGACCAGGTGCCTTGTTTCGTTTCCTTGTCCCATCAGATGGAGGACGAAGTCGTCTTCCTGAAGGTTGAAGTAGATGTAGACTTCCATCCTTCTCTCATGGGTGTGCGCGGGCATCGTGTTCCAAACGTTCCGCGGAGCGAGGATGGTGAGGCCCATGACCAGCTGGCAGCTCTGGCAGACGGCCGGATGAACGTATTGGTTGATGACGCGTTTGTTCAGGTTATCATCGTTTCCGAGCGGAACCTTGTTGGCCTTCTCGAGAGGGATGTGGACCGTCGGATACTCCTTGTGGGCGGGGCAGGAGTTGATGTAAAACTTGGCGGGGCGGTTCGGATCCTGGGAGCGGAAGATGACTTCCTTCGTTCCCCTTCCGACGTAGATTCCATCCTGATAATTCATCTGATAGACCTTGCCGTCCAGAACCATTTCGCCGGGGCCGCCGATGTTGATGACGCCCATCTCCCTGAGTTCCAGGAAGTAATCGCTCGCGAGTTCCTTGGCGCTCGCCAGTTTCAATTCTTTCCCGACCGGCATCGCCCCTCCGGCGATGATCCTGTCGTTGTGGGAATAGGTCAGGCTGATCTCGTCCGGAACGAACACTTCCTCGATCAGGAAATGCTTCCGTAAATCATCCGTCGTATAATGCTTCGCGTCCTCGGGATGATTCGAATATCGCGTTTTAAGTATCATCGTAAACTCCTTTCTTTTCTCTTTGTAATCGCGCTTTCCATTTTTTTCCGAAAAGTTCGCAATTACAAACATTGTTCAGATATACTATATCTTATTTTATCCCATAACAGGATGATTGTCAAGGAATAACCCCAGGTATGAACGATTAAAACTTTTCATATATTGGTAGGGAAGGAGGTACAAGTATGATGAATGAAATGTCATGGAAACGGGCGCTGGACCTGCATCTCTTCTTTCTCAGAATTATGAAGGAACATTCCCTGTTCATGGCGATATCTTTCCCGCCGAAGAACCAGGACCTGATCAAAGAAGCGACGGACTTCAACACCACTTTCAACGCCCTGCTGAAGGAAGCCGTGGAACTGGCCTCGGGAACGGTGAGGATCGAAAACGACGCGGTTACGGAATTCACGCTTCCCGCGGAAGAAAAAACCGCTTTTCTTACAGGCTTTCCCATCGACACCGCTTTGACCCAGGCGGAACTCAGGATGCCGCGGCCGGGAATGCGCATCGAGGCGCAGTTTTCCGAAAGGCTGAACAACCTGAACAACCGCGCCCTGGCCGCGACCAGGAACCTCATCCGTTTCAAGACCAAGGTTCTGGACGCCCTGCTCGCCTGCGAACTCTTATCCACAAACTATCCCCTGCTCATCGAACACATCCGGAGGGAAGCGATCCGCTATGTCGACCTCATCATGAAACTGCAAAGCGGAGCCGGGATGGAAAACAGCCAGCAGCAGCTGGCCGAGGACGAATTCTTCTGGAACCAAATCATGGAGGAGCACGCGGAATTCATCAGGGGCTATCTGGATCCCACGGAGACGGAACTGTTCGACCTTGCGGATGACTTCGCGGTGCGTTATAATGAACTGAACACCGGCATCCAGGGCTTGAGGACCGGACAGCAGTTCACGACTTTCTTTGATGAAAGCCTGCAGCTGACGGAAGAAATCTGGGATTTCAAAGCCCAAGCGACCCAGGGCATCCTCGCCTGTGGCATCCGGATCATCGCTCCGCCCCTGCTCGCCGACCATGTCTTGAGGGAAGCGAACCATTATCTCCGCCTTCTAAACGGGTACAGATAAGAAAACAAAAACAGTGACTACTGTCTTTTTCATTTCCTCTTTAGATTTCATCCACCTTCCGAAAGAGCCTTTCTGCAGGCTTCCTGCCGGGAAGCGAGTTCTGCGAGCAACCCTTCAAGGACCTTCACCTGTTTTTCCAACTTATCCCGCGCCACATCCATCCTGTGCCGCAAAAACACTTCCTCAAAGAAACCGGCGGCGAGCCACTCGGAAAAGGCGAGAAGGCCGTCGCTTTCGACGTTGATTTCAAAAAACCTTCGGGCGTCATTCAGTTCGCGGTTGAACCTCCCGATTAAATACTGCAAATCCTCAAGGTTCCGCTTGGCGGCGTCGATGTGGTTGTCCTTGATCAAATCGCACAGGCAACCTCCTTCGGCGTCGCGCAACTTACCCGCTTTCTCCAGATTGAGGAGAACATTCCTCAGACCAACAAGCAGATCATTGCCGGCGCCTGATGCTTCCTGGAGTTCCTTCAGTTCCGCCTGCCTCTTCGCCAGCGCATCTTCCTCCTGAAAAACTTCTTCCTTCTGCTGCAGCAGGCCTTCCAAAAAGGCTTCACTGTTCTTGATCCGCAGGAGTTTGCACTCCAGATCCTCGATTTCTTCCTTGAGGTCGGCCAAAGTGGTCCTGACGATCCTGTAGTTGTACTCCGCATGGGAAAGTTCCGTTTTTTCCTTCGCCAACCTTTCTTTCACCTTTCCCGTCATTGCGCACCAGATCCTGAACAAGGACAGGGACTCAAGCCTTTCCACGTCCCGCTTCTCCTTCTTCAAAACATTCGCAAGTTTCCTTTCCTCTTCCAGGACTTTCTGATACTCCGCCTCCGCTTCCTTCAGTTTCCTTTCATAGATATCTTTTTCGGCAATCTCTTTCTTCAGTTCGGCGATTTGTTCCTCCAAATTCATTTCCCTCCTCCCAACCTGCATATTCCTTGATTCCAATTATACCACAAAAGAAAGCACTTTCATTAATTATTTTTAGAAAAAGAACGTTCAACGGATGAAACTTAAGGAAAGGAAAATGCGGAAGCGCGCTTCCGCAATACCCCTAACAGAGGCAGAACTGCCTGATGATGCCGTCCGCCATCTCGTCGGCCATCGCCAGCGTCTGTTTTTCGATCCTGTCGTAGACGGCGATGTTCTCTTCGAAGTTTCCTTCCAGGAGAGTCACCGCTTCCTTCTTCACAAGATTCAGGTGTTCGAACATCATTTCCCGCCATTGGCTCCTTGACCAGAAAGGATTGATGTTTCCAAAGAACCGGGCAATCTCCTCCGCGTTTTCAAACCATCTTTTCTCTACCCTCTCCGCTTCCGAAGAATTCCCGGCTTTGGCGGCGTTCACGAGATCGGCCGCCAAGGTGAGATGTTCGGTGAAGAGTTCCTCAAACCTGGCCGCAATCCTGTTTCCGTAGAATTCCCTGAAAACATCCGCGAAATCCCTGGGGTTCCTGAGCAACCGCCTGATGACCAAATCAAGGTTGGGAAGTCCGAACACGATGCCGTTGATCGTCTCCCGCGTCCAGACATCATGCTGCTCCCAGAGCATCCTGAATCTATTCATCAACTCTACCTGCCTGATGGTGTAAGCCGCAGGCAGGCATTTGAACCTTTTTTCGCCGTTGATAGAAATTCCTCCTTTCATATTATGGTATGCGCGGGTGCGGGCTTTGAACAGTGGCTTCGCCCGAAAAACCCCAGCCAACCTGGGGCGGTCTTACCTCGGGAACACCAAAAAAAGGCCTGAGGGCATAAAAAAAGGGGCAGCTATTCCGCGGCCCCGTCTTCAGTTTCATTTTCTTCTTTCCTGAGCTTTCTTTTTTCTTTTCTGAGATAGTCCCTGATCGCGACTAATTTATTGTAAGAAAAGCCATATTCCTTTCCCAACAATTCAAGATTGTCCCGCATCACGCGGCGGATGTCGACATAGGCGAGTTCCGCATCCTCATGGCGCTTCGGCAGATGCCTTGTCGCCAGATCGACCGCCATTGATTTCCGTCTTTCCTCCTCGCTCTGTTTTTTCAGGTTCTCCGTTTTCTTCAAAATCCGCTTGAGTTCCTGGAAAAAGGCGAGGGCGGTGATGAGGGCGATGATGCCACAGAACACCCGGAAGGCCGTCACCTGCACAAACCAGAACAGGAAAGAGCAGCCAAGAAGGACGACTGCGGAGAGGAGGGAAAGTTTCAGAACCACCCGCTTCGGATTCAGAACCTCCTCGACATGCCGGTCGATGCATTCATCGCAAAAGGAGACGGTGACGATGTCGCCCATTGCCTGGTAGTACTTGTTTTTCCTGAAGCCCCTGTCGACCATGGTCTTGAGCGTCACCAGTTCGAGTTTGTTGTCGGTCTCTTTTCCACATTGTTTGCAATGGAGAATTTCTTTTTCCATTTCGTTTACCTCCCGTTAATTAAATCCAGCCGAGGCCTGTGAGGAGCAGCATCCAGAGGAAGATGGTGACGATAGAAAGCGTCGATGTGAAAGCGACGATTTCGCCCGCGAGGGGACCGTCCGCACCCATCTCCTTGGCCATGACATAGGATGAAACCGCCGTCGGCACGCTACTCAAAGCGAAGACCGTGACCAGTTCGACATCCCGGAACCCCCAGAAGTACCCGACGAGCACGAAGAAGGCGGGAACGATGATGAGTTTGCTCAAGCAGACGAGGATCAGGTAGTATTTGTTCTTCTCGATGTTCTTGATGTTGAGGCCCGCCCCCAGAAGAATCAGCGCCAGAGGCGTCACGACTTTGCTCATGTCGGTGATTGTCTTCTCCAGGACCGTTGGCAGCGTCCATTTGAGCGCCTTGACGAGCAGTCCGAAAATGGCGCCGATGATGATCGGGTTCCTCAGGACGTTCAAGGCCACCTTCCCGATGTTCGCCTTGCTTCCGCGTTTGTTCTCCAAAAGGAGGACGCAGAAGATGTTGGTGAAGGGAACGACCAGGGAGACGCAGACCGCCGCGACCCCGGCTTTTTCCGGCCCGTAAATCGTCGTGACGATCGGAATCGCGTAAAGGATTGAGTTGGCCCTGTAAATCCCCTGGATGACGCTGGCCTGAACCGGTCTCTCCTTAATGAACAGGGGGATGATCAGATTGAGCAGGATGAACAGGACCGTGAACATGATCAACATGAACAGCACAAGCTCGAGGTTCATTGCCTCTTCGAGGTTTGAACTGTAGATGTTGACGAACATGACCGTGGGGAAGAAAAGGCTGTAGATCAGTTTGTTGGTTTGGCTGATGCCGGTCTCGCCGATCCACTTCAGTTTCTTCACGATGATTCCGAGCAGGATGTAGATGCAGATTGGCGCGACGACAGAAAATGAAAGGCCGATATCCATACAATTTTCTTCTTTCTATTCTTTTTTCGGATTGAGCAGAGGTTTGATGCCACCTGCGTTCAGGATTTTCATTGCGTATTCGGAAATAGGCTCAATCGGTACGGACTTTCCGGTGCGGTTGTTGATGGCGAGTTCCCTGTCCATGTCGATGGTGAGTTCATCTCCGTGCCCGGCAATCTCGTCAATCCTTGGACAGACAATCAAGGGCAGTCCCAGATTGAAGGCGTTACGGTAGAAGATCCGTCCGAAACTCTTGGCGACGACCGCGCCCACGCCCCGCACTTTCAGGGCGATGGCGGCGTTTTCGCGACTCGAACCGCAGCCGAAATTCGTTCCAGCGACGACGATGTCCCCTTTCACAAACTCCTGCGCGAATTTGTCCGACGCGCCCTGGAGGCAGTACTTCGCCATTTCATTGTGATCGGTCACATCCAGGTATTGTCCGGGATAGATTTGGTCGGTGTCAATGTTGTTTCCGAAAACATGCATTTTGCCGGTGATGATTCTTGAAACCATTGTCTCCCTCCTATTTCAGATAAGGCGTCGGATCGGTGATGACGCCGTTCAAAGCCGAGGCGGCGACGGTCGCGGGGGACGCCAGGAAGATCTTCCCTTTCTTGTGCCCCATCCGGCCGGGGAAATTCCGGCTCGAAGAGGTGATGCAGGTCTCCCCTTCCGCAATCAACCCCTCGTGCGTGCCCAGACAGGCGGCGCAGCCGGGGGTGACGAAGGTGCAGCCGGCTTCCAGAAGATCCTGCATGTAGCCGAGGCGGATCGCTTCCATCTGCGTTTCCATCGAGGCGGGAACGACGAGCATCCGCGTGTTCTTGTGGATCTTCCGGCCCTTGAGGATCTTCGCGGCGATCGCGATGTCCTCAAGCCTTCCGCCCGTGCAGGTTCCGAGGAAAGCCTGGTCAATGGGCGTCCCTATATGGTCTTGGAGGTCGTAGACATTGTCCACGCTGAAGGGAGCGGCGACCTGCGGTCCGATTTCGGAAACGTCGAAGGTCAGTTCCTCTTCATATTGATAATCCGGATCGGTCGTAAATATATTATACTCCGTCACACCCTTTTCTTTCAAGAAAGAAATCGTCACTTCGTCCGGCTGGATGTAGGCGGTCTTGGCGCCGATCTCCGTCGTCATGTTGCAGAGGGCCATCCTTTCGGAGACGCTCAATTTCGGAATCAAGGTTCCCGCGAATTCCACGCCCTTGTAGATTGCGAAATCCGCTTTCACTTTCCCGATGACATGGAGGATGACGTCTTTTGCATACACCCCGGGCTGGAGCGTGCCGTTCAGGTTGATTTTCACAACCCGCGGGACACGGAACCAAAGTTCCCCAGTTTTCAGGATGCAGGCGAGATCGGTCGCTCCGACCCCGGTTCCGAAGGCTCCGAAAGCGCCGTGAGTGGTCGTATGGGAATCGGTGATCACGATGAGCATTCCCGGACGCGTCAAACCCTTGTCGGCAAGCACCTGGTGGCAGACGCCTTCGTTCACGTCCATCAGTTTTTCGATTCCCTGTTCCCGGGCGAACTGACGAAACTCAGCATGCGTCTGGGCGGCTTTGATGGTGGAGGGAGGAGCATAGTGGTCCAAAAAAATCACGACTTTGTCAGGACACGCTACCTTTTCGCCGCCGATCTCCCGGAAGGAATACATCGTCTGCGGGTATAGGTCGTTGATTCCCGCCAGGTCGACCTTACAGTTCACGATCTCTCCGGCCCGAACTTCCTTCAGACCGGCACGATACGCGAGTATTTTTTCTAATGCATGCATAGTGTTCTCCTCTTTTTCAAGTTTTCTAACCTAAAATTATTTACCAGCAAGGCACCGATGGGCGCCTCGCTGGTAAATTAATCGTTTGCGTATCCAGATTTAAGTTTAAACGAGCACGCCGGCAAGCAGCGACAGGAGCAGCGAAGCGAGCAGGAGGATGAAAGCTCCGCCGATACGAGAACTGATCTGCGCAAAAGGCATCAATTCCATTCTGTCAGCCGCGGACAAGCAAGCAACGTCGCCCGTTCCGCCCATGTTGGCCATGCAAAGTCCGGAAGTGATCGCGCCTTCAACCGGATAGAAGCCGACAAAGTAGGAGACCAATCCTGAGCCGACAATCGCGCCGATGACGGTCACCAAGCAGAGCAACAGATATTTGAGCGAGAAGGCGTTGATGACGTCACCGAGCGTCACATAGCAGGCGCCGATTCCGACCAAGAGCATGGCAGTGAGGTTCTTGGACATGAATTGGAACCATTGATGGCAGGCGATTTCAATCTTGTTGGGGAAAGCCCTCGTGATCTTGCAGATTGCGACGGCGATGATCATCCAGGCATAGGCGTGGATGTTGCCGAGGAAGGTCTTGTTCGGGTCAATCAAAAGCATGATTTTGTTGACGATGATTCCGAAGCAGAAGAATGCCGCGGAAATCAGGATGCCGATACCGAGATTCTTGATGTCGATCTTGTCTCTTTCCGCAAGTTCTTCCGGAGTGAGCTCATATTCGCGCGGATCGCCGGAGACCTTCATCAAAGCGCCGTTGCCGTTCCACTTTTCGCCCTTGAAAAGTCTCGGAAGCAGGCCGGAGAAGACGATCGCCAGGGTGTTGCCGATCGCAACCGCCGGAACCATGACGTTCAGAGCGCCCTGATAGTCGAAGGATTCGAAAATCTGGGACATCGGAACCGCGCCGGCGCCCATGCCGCCGCCCATGATCGGAAGGCCGATGAGGAGCATGGCTTTGACGCCCCCGTAGCCAATCGCCCAACCGACAAAGAGAGTGAGCAGCAGGGATACGACGACGCCGCCCAGAATCGCAGGCAGGAAGCGCGCCGAAGCCTTCGCAAGGAGTTTCCTGTTCATGCCGAGGATGGACCCGGTGATCAAAGCGGCGATGTACCAGTCAAGGAAGCCGCCGGTCGTCGCGAAGAACGAGTTCATCGAGCCGCTGACGCTGACCGCGCCCGTCGTTTCGTTGATGGAAGTGGAAACAATCGGAGTCGGGAGAAGTTTGAAATAGACCAACGCGGAAGTCGCGAAGATCGTGACGATGGCGCCGCCGCCCAGATAAGTGCGGACGATCGGGGTCTTTTCGCCGATTTCATTGAAGATCGTTCCCAGGACGATCATCAGAGCGAACATGCCCAGCATTCCGGAGGGCAGGTTGGTCTTCTTCATGAAGTCCGCGCCGCTGAAGCCGAGGGGAACATAAGTGACAAGCAGCACTATTACCGCGAAAATCGCGAAATAGTACCAGGGCATGCCGTAGAGTTTGTAATTGGCAAGCTTTTGTTTGAAAGTGGGCTTTGCTTCTGTCATAATTACTCCTTTTTCTTCTATTTTTTTATTTTGATTTTACTTGTTCCGGGGCGCGCGGGCGATTCCCAATTCTTCCGCAACCCTCGCGACCTCATTCGCAACCGCATCCGCGACGCGCTTGTCGAAAGCGCCGGGGATGATGTACTCTTCGTTCAACTCCTCGTCAGTGATCAAGGAAGCAATCGCTTTGGCGGCCGCTATCTTCATCTCTTCCATAATCTGTTTCGCCTGAACCATAAGCGCTCCCTTGAAGATTCCCGGGAACACCAGAACGTTGTTGACCTGGTTCGGATAATCGCTTCTGCCCGTAGCGATGATTCTCGCTCCACCCGCTTTCGCATCCTCCGGCATGATTTCCGGAACGGGGTTGGCCATCGCGAAGACGATCGCGTCCTTGGCCATTGTGGAAATCATTTCCGCGGTGACGATCTTCGGAGCGGAGACGCCGATGAAGACGTCCTTACCCTTGATGGCTTCGGAGAGCGGACCTCTGACTCTTTCCTTGTTGGTCACTTCCGCCATCTGCGCCTGAACAGGATTCATCCATTCTTCGCCGACGCAGACCGCGCCCGCCTTGTCGACCAGGACGATGTCCTTCGGATTCATCTGCATAAGCAGTCTGCAGATTGAAATTCCTGCGGCGCCCGCGCCGTTGATGAGGATTCTGACATCTTCCCATTTTTTGTTCACGAGCTTCAGAGCGTTGATCAGCCCGGCCAGAACGACAATCGCCGTCCCATGCTGGTCGTCGTGGAAGACGGGGATGTCCAGTTCCGCTTTCAGCCTTTCTTCGATGTAGAAGCACCTGGGGGCGGAGATGTCCTCAAGGTTGATACCGCCGAATGTCGGGGCCAGATACTTTACGGTCTTAATAATCTCTTCCGGATCTTTGGTATCGAGGCAAATCGGAAACGCGTCGACTCCGCCGAACTCTTTGAAAAGCAGGGACTTGCCCTCCATGACCGGCATCGCCGCTTCCGGACCGATGTCACCAAGGCCCAATACCGCGGTCCCGTCGGAAACGACAGCTACCGTGTGCCCTTTGATCGTGTAGCGGTATACATCAGCCTTGTTGGCATGGATGTGGCGGCAGGGCTCTGCGACACCGGGCGTGTAAGCCGTCGAAAGTTCTTCCCTTTTCGTCACGGGAACCTTGGAGACGACTTCAAGTTTTCCCCGGTTCTTCTCGCACAGCTCCAAACTCAATTTACCGTAGTCCATGAAAAACCTCCTTTTTCTGCTAATATCGTAAACGATTTCAGGCAAAAATCCAAGTTTTGAAAATTATAAAAACCCTTTAGAAAGTAAAAAAAATGCCCATCCTATTTTTCGTGGAAATAGGTTGAAATATTCACTTGAATGTTTTATAATGAAATAAATTAGGCAGATTCGAGCGCATATGAAAAAAGAAAAGAAGCAAATGTCGATCCGCTGGCAACTCATCATCGCCAACGTCATCGTCGTCATCGCCACGCTCCTGGCCGGGACTTCCATCTCCGTCACCTATTATGTGAAAGCGATGGAAAGGCAGTTGGAAGCCGAACTTCACACGGTGGCCTTCATGCTTTCCAAGACGGAGACGGTCATCGACACCTTGAAAACGGACGAAGCCAGCGAAGAACTGAACTCATACATCGATCAGATTCTTTCCGGAAACACCGACATCAACGTCATCACCGTCGCGAACATGCAGGGCATCCGCGTCTACCACATCGACAAGGAAAAAATCGGCGAGAAATTCGTCGGCGGTGACGAGGCGGCCGTCCTTCAAGGAGAGCACTACGCCTCCAAAGCCACGGGGACCCTCGGCTACCAGTTCCGTTACTTCTATCCGGTCTTCGATGGCGAAACCCAGATTGGTTTCGTCATGGTCAGCACTTTCATGTCCAATGTCGAGAGGATGCGGAACGAACTCGTCAGCAACATGATCCGCTTCAGCATCCTCGTCCTGGTGGTCGGAGTTGCCCTGGCTGTGATCGTCGCGGAAAAGATCAAATTCTCTTTGAGCGGATACGAGCCTGCGCAGATTGTGAAAATCCTGACCGAAAGGGAGGAAATCTTCGACTCCCTGGAAGAAGGCCTCATCGCCGTCAACAACGCCGGGGAAGTCATCTTCGCGAACAAGGCCGCTCTGGAACTGTTGAACGCGGAAGCTCGGGACGTCCTGAACAAGGATTCGGAAGAGGTCCTTCCCCAAATTCGGCTGATGGAGACCGTGAAGACGGGTCGCCCCGCCAACAACCTGAACGCGGTGATCTTCAACCGCGACATCATTTATGACAAGCTTCCGATTAGGGACAAGACGGAAGTCGTCGGAGCGCTCGCGGTCCTGAGGAACCGGACGGAACTGAAGCAGCTTGCCCAGCAACTCACCGGGGTCAACCACTTCATCGATTCTTTGAAAGCGAACAACCATGAATTCATGAACAAACTTCACGTCATCCTGGGTCTTCTCCAAATCGGAGCGATCAAGGAGGCGGAAAACTACATCACGGAACTGTCGCAGCGGCAGGGAACGATCGTGAACACGATCACGGAAAGGATCGAGAACCGGAGCGTCGCCGCGCTCCTTCTGGGTAAAATCAGCCGCGGCAACGAACTCAATATCAAGGTGAAGCTCCTTCCCAATTCCTATCTTCCCCGCCACAGCAGATTTCTTTCCACCGACTCCTTGGTCACCATCATCGGTAACCTGATTGAGAACGCGTTGGACGCAATCAACTGCGAGGAGTTCGAGGACAGCGAAAACGAAGAAGTCACCATATTCATCCATGAAGACGAGCACAACCTCATCATCACCGTCGACGACACCGGCGTCGGAATGACCGAGGAAACGATAGAAAAGATCAAGAAAGGGCGCTTCTCCACCAAAGGCAAGGGGCGCGGCACGGGGATGACTTTGATCAGGAACATTGTGGAAAACAGCGAAGGGGAGTTGATTATCGATTCAAAAATGGGCATAGGCACCAGCATCACGGTCATAATAAAAAAGAAAAGGAGCATGGGAGGAAATTGATGATTAAAGCGATTATTGTGGAAGATGACCCGATGGTTGCGGAAATAAACCGGCGCTACCTTTCAGAATTCCAGGACATCGAAGTCGCCAGCCTCTTCCGGAACGGAAGGGACGCGCTCAATTTCGTTCTGGGCAATGAAGTCGACCTCATCATTCTGGACATCACGATGCCCGTCCTGGACGGATTGGAATTTGTGAAACTGATCAGGGAAAAAAGGATAAACTGCGACATCATCGTCGTCACCGCCGCCAATGACATCGAACATCTGGAGGAAATGCTCCGCTACGGAGTGATCGATTATCTGATCAAACCCTTCGACCGTTCCCGCTTCAATAAAGCCATCGACAAATTCTTGAAAAAAGCCAATCTCTTTTCCCGAACCAGGGAATTGAAACAGGAGGAAATCGACTCCATCTTCAGTGCGAAACTCCAATCTGACAGGGATTTGGAGAAAGGCATCCAGCCTACGACCTTGGAGAAAATCAAATCCTTCATCGAGGAATCAAGCCTGTCGAGTTTCACCTGCGACATGCTCGCCATGGAATTGAACCTTTCAAAAGTCACCGTCCGCAGGTACTTGAATTATCTTGTGGAAGAAGGCTACCTCACGAACACCGTCGACTATGAAACCGGCGGAAGGCCTTCAATCATCTACATCATCAAAAATTGAAGAGCGCCCGACGAGAGAAAAATATAGAAGCATTCAGTCTGCCTGAATGCTTTTTTTCATTTGCTTTCCATCAAATCCTGAAAAAGTTGCGCGGTCAAACTTCCTCGGAAATCCTTTTTGTTTATCTCCGTTCCCCTTCCAACAAAAAACACTTCCCCGACCTCATCGTTCATTTCAAAACGCCCGCCGGAGAGTTTCCCTCTAAATACCACCCAGACCAATCTTTGTTCGTCCCGCGCATAAACATTGAACAGTTCCAAATCCCGGACCTCCATCCCCGTTTCCTCATGGAACTCCCTTTTCGCCGCTTCCTCCAAGGTCTCACCCAAATTCCGAAAACCTCCCGGAAAAGTGATCTTTCCCTCTTCTTTCCCTTTGAGCCTGACCATCAGAAACTCATCCCTGTCATTGAAAGCGACGGCCACGCAGGCGACATACACCCAATTGTCCCAGTCGATGAAACCGCAGTTTTCACATTTCCTTACCCTTTCCCCGTGGATCACATCTTCCTTCAACCTGTTTCCGCATTCCGGACAATATTTCATGAAGCCCTCCAAAAACAGCAAATTGTTCGGATATATTATACCACAGAAAAGCACCCATGGAATAGCGGCTTCAGGACTGTCTTCGCTCATTTCCCCAAAAATGCTTTCTGAAAACAAAAAAGGTTTGACTTGGAAATCAAACCGTTTTTTCTCATAAAACCTTTGAAAGGAATTCCTTTGTTCTGGGATTCTCGGGATGGTTGAAAACGGCATCCGGAGTCCCTTCCTCCAAAATCCTTCCGGAATCCATGAAGACGACCCGGGTGGCAATCTCCTTCGCAAAACCCATTTCGTGCGTCACGACCACCATCGGCATTCCTCCCGCGGCCAACTCCTTCATCAGTTCCAGGACCTCTCCGACCATCTCCGGATCGAGGGCGCTCGTCGGTTCGTCGAAGAGCATCACGTCCGGGTTCATGCAGAGGCTCCTGATGATCGCGATCCGCTGCTTCTGCCCCCCGGAAAGCCGGTTCGGGTATTCGTCCTTTTTATCGTAAAGCCCGATCCTCTGCAGCAGTTCTTCTGCTTGCTTTAACGCTTCTTCCTTGCTCGCCAATTTCAGTTCCACCGGGGCGAGAATCAGATTCTCTATGACGGTGAGGTTATTGAAGAGGTTGAAGTGCTGGAAGCACATCCCGATCTTCTGGCGCGCGGAGTCGATGCTTAAGCGGTTGTTTTCCGTGAAGGAACGCAAAAGCTTTCTGAATTCCTTCCCTTCCTGCTTTGGTTTCAACATTTTGTTTTTCCTGATTTCCTCAACCAGTTCCTCATCCGCCCCTCCTTCCGCCTTCATCTTCTTAAAGGTTTTTGAAACCTTGATCAGTTCCTCATGGAGGTAGGGGTCGGCCTGGGTTAACAGCCGCCCTTCGAACCAGACTTCACCGGATGAGGGTTTTTCCAATTGGTTGATGCAGCGCAGAAGCGTCGACTTTCCGGAACCGGACGAGCCGATGATCACGACCTTTTCCCCCTTCTCGATTGTGAGGTCAATTCCGGAAAGGATTTCCTTGTTTCCGAACTGTTTGTAGAGGTTCTTAATTGCTATCACCGGCGCGGAGCCTCCTTTCGATCAGTTTGATCACCAACGTGATTCCGTAGACGACTGCCAGGTACAGAAGCGCGGCGAGGAGGGCCGGAGCCAGGTAATTGGCAATGGTTTTGTTGATTGTGGAAGCGGCTTGGTTCAAATCGAAGGTCAGGGTCCCGACGGTCGAGCCGACCATGGAGACGATCGCCGTTTCCTTGACTAAAGCGATCAATTCGTTCCCGATGGCGGGAATCACGTTCTTCACCGCCTGCGGCAGAATGATCTTCGTCATCGTCTTGAACCTGGAAAGCCCGAGACTTCTTCCGGCTTCCATCTGGCCTTTATCCACGGAAAGAATCCCGGCCCGGATGTTTTCGGAAACATAAGCACCGGAGTTGATTCCGAAAGTGAGGATGATCGCCGTGACCTTAAATCCGGGAATCGCGAGAATCGCAAAGACCATGACGAAGAGTTGGAGGGCGATCGGCGTTCCCCGGATGACCGTAGTATAGACATTGCAAAGGAAGGCCAGAGGCTTCAGCTTCGGATTGTCGATCGCGAAGATCTTGACCATCGCGACGATGAAGCCGATCACCAACCCGATCAGGGCGGCGACACAGGCGATGACGATGGTGTTCTTGAAGCCTTCGAAGAGATAGTTCCTGAGTTCGCTTGTAGAGATGATTCTGAAGATGTCTTTAAAGAGATTCATCAAACCGCCTCAATCCAGACCCAGGTGCTTGTTGACCAATGCCTGGATGCCCGTCAAGCCGTTTTCGTCTTCCTGGAGCAGTTCGTCAAGGACCTCGTTGATCGCCGCAAGCAGCTCGGTCTCGCCCTTCGTTACGCAGATGGCGTATTCGTCAAAGGCCAGTTCATCCCCCGCCTCGCCCTGGTAATACAAAGGCAGGCAGTTCAGGTTCGCCTTCCCTTCAACAAGCTTCCTTGCCGGCAGTTCGTCGATGATCACAAAATCACTGTTCAGTCCAATGTCGCTCACCGCGGTGTCGAGCGAGGAGAAGAAATTGACTTTGACGCCTTCAAGCAATCCGCCATCTTTCACTTCGTCGCTCAGGAAGAGATCGGCGGTCGTCCCGGTTTGCACCCCGATGCCTTTGTCGGTCATGAGGCTCGACCAATAGACCCCGTAGTTCCCGTCGCTCATCAGGTGTTTCAGGGAGGCTTCTTTGCTTATGTCATAAATGACATAGAGGTTCGCCTGATAATAGACCTTGGAGAAATCCACCTTCTGCATTCTCTCTTCGGTGATTGAAAGGCCCGCCGCTCCGACCTTCGTGAGTTTCCCGGCGGCGACGGTGTCAACGATTACATCGAAATTGACGTTCTCAAAGCGGACTTTCTTGCCGAGTTTTTCCCCGACCAGGTTCATGATGTCGACATCGACGCCGACGATTTTGCCTTCGGAAATGTATTCGAACGGAGCGAATCCCGCTTCCGTATAAACAACCAGAGTGTCATCGGCCTTGCAGGCGGAAACAGCAAACAGGCAAAAGAGCAAAGCAAACAGTTTCAAGATTTTTTTCATAATTTTCCTCCTTCAATTTTTTCCTGCCCAGGGAACAAAAAAATCGTCCCCAGGCAATATCTTGCCTAAGGACGTAAAAATCATACGTGGTGCCACCTTAGTTCGCCATCACCTCGCGATGATGACCTCTTCGAGTACAGATAATACTCTATCCCTGTAACGAGAGAACCCGGTCGCCCCTACTATGAGTTCAGGGGACTACTCCTAGACGCGTTCACACATGCTTCAAAGTACTGTCTCACACCAAACACAGCTCGCTGAACCGCAGCAATGTGCTACTATTTCTATTCATCGTAGTTCATATGAAGTTGAAATTTCTTATATTTTATACCTAAAGGGTTTGATTGTCAAGAAATTTGTTGCTCAACATTCTTAAATATGAGTATATTATGATAATTTCATATTAAGTTATATTATGATTATTTCATTTCTAAATAAATCACTAATAACTATATAAGTAAGTACTTACTAAATAAATATATCTATAAGGGCCGCCATTTTCCAAAATTTTCATTTTCCTACCTCTTTTGATATAATTCGTTATATCAGGAGGTAATATATGAGAAAGGTAGAGTTAAGAATGAACGAACAAATCAAGTACGATATCATTAAACGTGTCGCTAATAATGAAATTTCTGTAAGAAGAGCAGCCGTTAAACTAGGCGTTACCATTCGAACCGTTTATAACTTAATCAAAACCTACAGAACCAAAGGTAAAGCCGGATTCATCCACGGCAACCGTGGTAGAAAACCATCTACTACCATAAGTAAAGGGGTAGCCGAAAAAATCCTATCGCTTTACAAGAACACTTATTATCAAGCTAACTTTAAACATTTTCTAGATCTTTTAAAAGAAAGAGAAAATATTGAAGTTTCATATTACTACCTGTATAAACTACTTACTAAAGAACGTTTTATTTCCCCTAAATGTACTAAGAAGACCTTAAGAAGAATTAATAAAGAATTAAGCCAAAAATTAAAATCTAACGCTAAATTAACTCAAGCAGAAAAAGATTATATAGCTGCTACCAATCTTCAAGATCCATCTAAAGCATATCCCAGAAAACCTCGAGCTAAATATGCCGGAGAACTTATCCTAATGGATGCATCGGAGCATGTCTGGTTTGGAAATTATAAAACTCACCTGCATTTATGCTTAGATGATGCTTCAGGACAGATTGTAGGGGCATATTTCGACTCACAAGAGACTTTGAAGGGCTATTACAACACTTTGTATCAAGTGTTAACCAAATACGGTATACCGGCTATTATCTTGACCGATAATAGAAGTATTTTCAAAGGTAAGGGAATAAAAAATCCTTCTGCTGATGAGAAGGACATGCATACACAATTTGGTTATGCCTGCCATCAGCTA
>ENA-OWPA01000241-OWPA01000241.1-bioreactor-metagenome-genome-assembly--contig:-NODE-241-length-95970-cov-44.068065_pt1 | contig 95970 bp, 76 predicted proteins | sample MGYA00238139_ERZ651803 | MGnify/ENA primary metagenome ERZ651803 (study PRJEB26909, sample SAMN07631231) | bioreactor metagenome | isolation source: Switchgrass digestor | place: USA: Dartmouth... | reverse complement strand
TTTCCCTTATCTTTTGCATTATATAAAGCCTGATCTGCCTTTATGATAAGCTCTTCCTTAAATTGGCTGTGTTTTGGAAATAAGCTTATTCCGATACTTATAGTGATATTCTTTTTAATTGTGGGGACAGTTAAATTTGCAACCCCTTTTCTTAATTTATCCCCTATGATATATGCCTGTTCTTCATCTACATTATTCAAAATAATTATGAATTCCTCTCCACCATATCTTGCTACCATATCAGTTTTCCTTATATTACTTACAAGATAACTCCCTACTTTAAAAAGTACTTCATCACCTATCCTATGACCGTAAGTATCATTGAATAACTTAAAATTATCTATATCTATCATTAAAAGTCCGAAGGACTGTTGAAGACGTCTTGCTTCATTTATAGCTTTATTCATTTCTACATCAAAATATTTTCTGGTATAAGTACCTGTTAATTTATCAATAGAGGATAATATCTTCAATCTATAGTTTTCCATGTTTATATATATAATACTTGTCAACACTTCAACCAATCTATGCCTTGCTTTATCAAATCTGTTAAATAATCTGTCAGTTTCAAGATATATATATCCAATATGTTTTTGGTAGCTATCATATCCGCTTTTTCTTCTTTCTACTTCTACAAAATCGTCATCTTCACTAATTCTTATAGGAACACATATTAATGCCTTTGTACCTTTTGGTAAAAACTCTCGATATAACCCTACAACATTTGACTCCAATGAAGTACTCAATAAAATTCCATTCTTATATCTATTAGCTAAGGACAATAGGTTTTGATTAGGTTTAAAGTCCATAGCACCTCCCAACGACACAATGGAACTATATTTGTTTATTTCCTCATCATACATTAAAATATAGCCTCTTTGTGCTAAAGTCTCTTTTGACAGGAATTCTAGAATCATCTGCAAGTTATGTTTGTAATCATCATTTAACCTTTCCATGAGAGTAAGAATATCATTTATATCTCTGGTATGGGTATATAATGCATTATTCTCAACTAATTTTGTATACTGAGTTTCATTCATTACTCCAAGAAGTGAACTGTAATCAAAGTACTTATCAATATTATTCAATGTATTGAGGTTTTCAACTTGATAATAATCTAATTTCTCACCAAATACCTTATCAATAATATCGAAAAGCAATTTCTTTACGCTATCTGTTCTAGTTTTCTTCATCAAACTTATCTGAAATTCAGCTTCTGGAATGTCCCTCACAATTCTATAAAGCAAGTCTATTGCTTCTGAAATATAATTAAAAGCCTTATAGTAATTTCCATCTGCACAAAATTTGTTCCCTAATACTATATTATAGAATATCTTTACTATAATAAGCTTTTCATTCTTTAACTCTTCTCCCAGTTTTTCCAAATTCATATTTGATTCTTGATTGCTTTCTATTGTATATAATAGAATTTTCCTCATATTATCTAAATAATATGATGGATATTCTTCTAAAAGCTTACAATCTTCATCTAAAACATCAAGTACATAATCATACTCTTTTTTAATAAACGCTATCAATGCTACTTCAATAAGAAATTTTCTTCTATAAAAACTGTAATTTGTATTTCTAAATTTAGATCTTATAGTTTCAAACTTATTGGAATCATACTTTCCATTTTGATAAAAATCTATTAACACTATTCTGGATTCAGCTAATAAATATGACAACTCATCATAGTCCTTGCATATTTCCATGACCTTATTTGACCATTCCCTTGATTCTTCCCATTTTCCAAAATAGTAGTAAAATTCACCTAAAAAATCAAAGTACTGGCTTAATATGCCTATATTAAAATTCTCATACCCTGCAAAATCCTTTTTTAGTTCCTTATATATATTATAGCTATTGTAATAATCGTTATTATTAAGATATATTAAGCCTAAATTTATACTAGTTATAAATTTTCCACTAATATCCTCGATATCAGATGCTATACTTCTCGCTTCTTCAATATAGGTTTTAGCTTTATCAAAATTACCAAAACTCATGTAGCTATCTCCTATATTATTTAGACAAGTAAGCTTTAAACTTGGTATACCAACCTTATCAGTAATATTCAAAGCTTCCTCATAGTATTTCATAGCTTTATTGTAATTTCCTTGGTCTGAATAAATTACTGCAATATTATTCATGGGCTTTATGGAATATATATATTCATTGGATTCGTTAAAATAGCTAATGCTTTTGTTATAGTATTCAATGGATTTATCAACATTACCTCTGTAGTATTCCAATAGCCCCTTTATGTTATAAATATCTCCCGTTATGTCTTTTAACTCGTTTTTAATGGAGTATTCCAATACATCTGACAGCTTCTCATCTAGTTGGTCAAATTTATTCTTATTTAATAATATTCTACAGTATAAAATCTTTGATTTTGCTATTCCATATTTATATTCTATTTCTTCAGATATCTTAAATCCTTCTATTATTTTTTTCTGAGCCTCATTTATAAGATTTTTTTGCAAATATATTTCTCCAACTCCCAGCTTTGCAATGGCAGCATATTTAAGATTTTTGATTTTAATTGATTCTTCATATAATTCTTTATATGCATTAATAGCCTTCTCTTTTTCTCCCCTCATAAAATATATCCTTGCCAAAGCTTCTAATGTCTCAACTCTTAAGTCTTCTCTCACATCTTTTGCTATTTCATAGGCTTCATCCCATAGATGCAATGCTTTAAGTCCAAATTTACTCTCCTCATTCCTTGCCTTACTAGTAATTAGCTTAATAGCCTTTTCCTTCTGATTCGATGATACTAACTGGTAAATCAGTTCCTCCATAATCATATCTATGTTATCTCTATATCTGTCCTCTAAAATACCAGCTATCTTTCTATGTATTTCCATTCTCTCATTTTTTGAAATTCGATAGTATATAAGTTTCTTAAGCTCAATATTATTAATTGAATAGCTATATCCCCAGTCTGATACCATTTCATCTATTAATCTCATAGTAGTTAATTCCTGCAGTTTAGCATCTAATTCACTATTTTCCAGCTCAACCATATTATATAATGTTGCTTTTGAAATCGAACTTTGAAAACATGATACTACTTTCATTATGCTCATATAATCTTTTTCAATTATTCCTATTTGGTTTTTAATAGCTTCATCTAAACTTGATGGAAAATATATATCTGAATACTTTTGAGCTTTAACATTCCAATATCCATTCTCATGAAAATAAAGTTCTCCTTTAGCATATAAATCCTTCAGCATATATTCGATATACTTTGGATTGCCTTTACTTTCTTTTAACATAACTGCAGAAAAATTTAAAGGTTTGTAATTAATTCCAAGTATTTGTTGAATAAATTCTCCTATTTCATTAAGATCCAGATTTGATAATTTAATAGTTTCAGTATATTTTTCCTTTAGCCATCCATTAAAAATATTTAATTTATTTGAATCTTTAGGAATTATCTTCTGATTTAACGATGCTATAACCATTAAATTTCCATATGCAATATTGCGTATTATGTAATCTAACAAAAATAGAAGTTCCACACTTGCTTCTCCTATATTGTCGATTATTAAGTATATTGGTGTTTCCCTTTGCTTTGCCAGGTCTTCAAAGTAGTTGGTTATTCTGTCATATAACCTCAATCTATTAGTTGTCTTATTTAAATCATTGCTTATTTTGCCATTTAATTTAAGCTTTAATTCTGGAAGTATTTCAATAAATTCCCTTGCATACTTTTGCTGAATTTCTAATGGTGTATCTTTAATAGTTTGACGTAATATGTTGGTTATTGGCATAAATTCAATGCTATTATTGGAAGTAATTTCAATATTGTAAATATCTCTTCCTTTCATATTGAGGAGAAAAGCAATTTCATTTAAAAATCTAGTTTTTCCTACACCTCTGTCTCCATTAATTAATATCAATTTTTTATAATTATAGCCTTTGATAAGATCATCATCTATATCTAATATCTTTTTTAACTCTTTATCCTTACCAATTATCCTGGTTTTGAAATTTAATATATTCCTTTCTTTAACCAGATCATATTCATAATCTAAATTAAACATTTTCTTTATATCACTGATTAAATCTCTTAAATTAATATTCCTCAAAGAACAATTTGTATTTGTAAGATTGCTTATTACATCATCAAGAAAGCGTTTTTGTATTTCTTCCATTTGCTCATTATTCTTATAATTATAAGTAGTAGCTTTGCTACCATTAAAATTGTCCGTAAAAAGATAAATCATAAGTTGTCCCAAAGAATATTTATCAGCACTTGTATCTGTATTTTCATCCTGTTGAATTAGTATTTCAGGAGCAATGAAAAATCTAGTCATATTATCATAATTTGCATTTATTACATTTTCATAAATGCTTGCAATATCCTTTAACTTTACTACATTATCATTATCTATAAATATATTTGTAGGGCTCAAATGCTTGTACACTATTCCCCTATAATGTAAAAAGTCTAATATCGAACATATTTGCAATATAATATTAAGCTTATCTTTAAATGATAAATTTTCTTCTATCTTATCTAAACTAGGAGCATTTACATATTCTGCTGTCGAATAATACTGTTTTACTCTAACTTTTTTATTATCTATTGATTTTAAAATAGAAAATTGTTTGCTAGCCAACAAATTCCGATGCTTTATTCTTGAAAAAGTAATAAAATTATTTATAAAATACTCAATTACTTTTTTCTGTCTTTCAATATTATATAATTTAAGAAATAGTATTCTATCATTATCCCATAAATCAACAACTTCATATACACTGTTATAGGCATTCTCATTAATTAATCTATTCACTTTATACCTATTGTCGATTAATTTCATGTTGTTTCCCCTCTATCCTCAATTCACATTAATTATACATTATCCTGCATAGCGTCATACAAGGATTTTAATCCTCTATCTAATGATAGCTTTTGTTCTTCTGTCAATCCTTTCATCTTTGAATCCAAAAACATAACACGTTTTTCCAATACCCTTTCCACTATTTCATGCCCCTTTGGAAGTACTTCAATCCTTACAACTCTCTTATCTTTTTCATCCTTCTTTCTTATTACTAGTTCATTTCTTTCCATTCTATCAATTAAGTCAGTTATAGTACTACATGCCAATGCCATTCTTTGGCTTAATTCTCCTATAGTCATTCCTTCATGATTAATAAGTATTTGTAAAGCTGTAAATTGTGGTATTGTAATATTAAAATCATTTAATATTTCCCTGCCTTTTTTACGTATTATATAATCAACTTTTCTTAAATACTTTTCTATATTTATTACATTTTCAGAAATTCTATTATCTATCATAAAAACACCTCCTTTTTATCTCTATATTATGGGATAAAAATTTGAAATGATTTAGGTAAAACCTCATATGTAGCAGGTAACTTGCCACCATACTCTCCATCAATATCTATTGTTATATCTTCATCTTCCAGTGAGTGCACCTCTATCTTTCTTGATTTGAAATATAAAACATTTGGATGGTTTATATGTTCTCCTCTAAATATGTTTATAAATATCTGCGCTAAATCCTGTACTTCTGATTTTTTTATAATAATTACATCTAAATATCCATCTGTAACATCAGCATCAGGAGCAATTTTCCTGAACCCTCCAATAGAAGCTGTATTAGATATCATATATAATAATATATCCTCTTCACCCTTAAACTCATCGCTATTAAATCTTACTTTTATAGGTTTGAATCTACTTTTTGGTATTTCTTTTAACCCCTCAATATAATATGCCATTTTCCCAAAAATTGCTTTTATTTCAGGTGATACTTTATATCCAATATCAGTTAGCAATCCGCTTGCAGCTACATTGATAAAGTATTCATCATTAACCTTTCCCAAATCTACATCTAGAACATTTCCATCTTTAATCATTTTGAAAAAACTCTCTATATCCTTTGGAAACTTCATATAATTTGCAAAATCATTAACAGTTCCTGAAGAAAGAATGCCTACAGGTATTTTTTTTCCGCTTATAGCTATCCCCTTAGCTACCTCATTGACAGTTCCATCTCCACCGCATACAATTATTGAATCCCATCCTTCCTTTACAGCTTTAATTGTTTCATACATTGCATCATCTTTTGCTTTAGTGTTAAATTTTCCTACTATATAACCATCATTTATCAAAAGATTACAAAGAGAATCAACCCTTTTTTGCATTATTTGCCTTCCAGAAGATGGATTACATATTATTTTAACCCTTTGCATCTTATCAACCTTCCCAAATATTGTAATCAATATAAATAAGATAACAGCTTATATATATTCATTTATCTTTTATATATAGTATATCAATTATTATACCTTTGACAATATGTTAAATTACTGCTTATTTTCATGCAATTAAAATGAGAACCTTAAAGGTTCTCATTTTTTCTTTTTTAATGCACTTTTAACAATATCTATTATATCCACAACCAACTCTATATAATCATTCGCATTTTTTATATTATGCTCAATAGTTGTTGCTGTAGAACTAATGCTATCAGTTACTTCATCGATAGCATCTAATACTTTGCTGCTAGTATTATCTAACTTCTTCGAAATAGAACTTACATTATTAATCAATTTCTCTGCTTCTGGAGACACAGATTTTACCAAATTCTTAGTATCCCCTGTTATAGAATTTATGTTTTCAGCAATATTAGGAATTTGCTTTAATGTAGTATCAATTTCTTTTTCATTACGATTTAATATGTTCTTAATTCCTATGATTACATTATTTAAATGTCTTATTAACACAATAAGATATACCAATACACCTATACCCAATAAGTATAGTATTAATTTGAATAAATCTTGAATCGTTAAAGTAGCAGTCATATTTATCACCTGCTATTCTTCTTTTTCAATAGGTTCTTCAGAATCTATCTCAATTTCAAACATATCCCTGTCCTTAAATTCCTTCATTCTGTCCTTCACTTTCTCTTCAACTTCTTTAATTGTACCTATTGAATCCATTATTGAATTTTTGGTATTTTCCTTTATTTCTTTAGTTTTATCAACAATATCCTGCCTTGTTTCCTTTCCAGACTTAGGTGCTAGCATAATCCCTGCAATTGTTCCTATTACTGAACCAAAAGCTATTTTCTTAACAGCATCCACTTTTTTCTTTCTTTTGTCTCTTTCTTTCTTTTCATATACTAAATCTAATAATTTCATCTAATCCCCCCTCTTATATTTATATTTTATACCCTATATGCATAAAAATAAACTGTTTTTGGGGTTTTTATACTGATTTTACTTTCTATCTATTTTTTTCAAAAGGTCTTGTAATTTTTTTGCTTGATATCCTAATTCTTCTGCAAAATTTTTGAATAAGTCTGCTACCTCTGCATCCTGTACATTCTTAGAGTACATTTCATAATCCCTTACCATTTCTTGAGCATCCAATATCTTCTTCTTTAAAATTTCTTTAGTATTCAATTCCATTTATATTCCTCCCAATTAATTTTTAATCTATATTTCTATTATTTTGTGTAAATACACTTTCATATATGTAATAATATCTGCAAAAAACTATAATAAATCTTTAAAATTACATGAAATAATTATGATAAAATATAAGGTGTATTTTGTTAATCGAAATACTGATTTTTTAATAAGATTTCTATAAAGTAATTAACTAAGTAATAGGAGTGATACATATGTACGACTTTCATATACATAGTGAATTTTCTGTAGATGGAAAATTTGCTATGGGAGATTTTGCTGAAAAAGCAATTGAAAAGGATATGAAATGCATCTGCTTTACAGACCATATAGATTTGGAAACCAGAAAGAATAAAATTGATATTGGATTTATCCCATCAGATTATTTTAAAAAGGCAAAACAGGTTAAATATAACTATAAGAATAGAGTAGAAGTGCTAGCAGGTGTTGAAATAGGTATTAAGCCAGAACTGAAAAAAAGATATGATGAAATAATTAATAATAATCCATTTGATTTTGTAATATTATCTGTTCATTCCATTAATGAAATGGACATTCACTATGATAAATTTACAAGCAATAAAATCCCCATAGATGCTCTAAATACATACTACGATTATATGTATCAGTGTATAGAAAGCTATGATAATTATGATGTTTTAGGACATATTGACTATATAGACAGATACTTTGAAGATCATAACCAATTACCTAAGTTTAATGAATACTCCAACAAAGTTGAAAGGATACTAAAAAGTATTATTTCAGCAAAAAAAGGAATCGAAATAAACACTGCAGGTCTTAGATATGGCCTTGAATACTTCCATCCAAAAATGGATATATTGAAGCTATACAAGGAACTAGGGGGTGAAATAATTACAATTGGCTCTGACGCCCACACACCAGAACATCTTAATTATGAGTATGAAAATGTCAGAAAGCTCCTTAAATATTTGGGTTTCAAAAACATATTTATATTTAGAGAAAGAAAGAAATTTCCTATATTTATAGACTAAAATATTTCTCTTTGAATTGCATAATTGTGTTCAAATCCACATGAAGTGCAACGGAATAAGTGCAAACATTGATCTTTGCCTACTCCGTCAACATTATTGGTTATTTCATCTAATAGATATGGACTATAATCATCGTAGTAATTTACTACTGCACCTTGATCATCCATAGGTTCATTACATCTAATGCAGGTTTTCTGTATTGTATATAATCCATTGCACAGAGGACATACGTATTTCACATTTCATCTACCTTTCAAATTATTTATATTTGTATTATTTCTAAATCAAACTCTATATATGCAAAAATCCCTTAGGATTTATCCTAAGAGATTTTTGCATCCCACAATGCCGTTATCCGATTAATTCACACCCGCCTCTCACAAGGTGGGTGCCCTGTTAACAGCTTCGAACTTCCTATTTAAATATAGGCCTGTTCTAGACTGTTAAACTCGAACTCCCGTATCTACTATGTCGGTTGAATTATTCGGACTTACGAACACCGCAGAATATTTATTGTATTTTTATTATAACCTTTATTAATATTATATGCAAGTTGCAACAATAGTTTATATTAATATATTTTTCCTAAAGAGCCAAAATTTTATTTATCTCATCTTCATTCAGTGATTCTTCCATTATCAGTTTGTGCGCTAATGCATCTAAATATTCCTTGTTTTGCAATAATATATTTTTTACTTCTTCATAAAAACTGTTTATTATCTCTTTAGCTCTTTCAACCAATTTAGAATCCATTGCTATATTGCTATTTGCAATTACATCATAAGAAATTAACCCAAGATCCTTATCCATTCCATAGGATCCTATCATCGATATAGTCATTTCAGTAGCTTTCTTAAGGTCTGAAGATGCACCAGTTGTGATAAAATCTGTACCATATACAATTTCCTCAGCTGCTCTTCCACCCAATGCAATCTTGATATTGTTTTCAATATCCTTTTTTGTCTGATACATCTTATCCGGAGGTATATTTAAACTAAAACCTCCCATACCTCTAGTACTTGGTATTATGCTTACTTTAGTAACTTTATTCCTTTCTGATACCCTTTTAGTAATCAAAGCATGTCCAGCTTCATGGTATGCAGTTATCTCTTTATCTTCTTTGGATATGCTACTTCTATCCTTTTTCTCTTCTCCTACCAGTACATTAAAATAGGCTTTATTAATATGTTTCATAGTTATCATACTATCTTTGTTTCTTGCAGCAATCATTGCTGATTCATTTAGTAGATTTTCAAGCTTTGCTCCACTGAAATATACAGTTTCTAAAGCAACTTTTCTTAAGTCAACGTCCTTTGATATAGGCTTGTTTTTACTATGGAGCTTTAATATATCAAACCTTGCATTTATATCTGGAAGTCCTATCTCTATCTGCCTGTCAAACCTTCCAGGTCTCAAAAGTGCTTCATCCAAGGTGTCTATTCTATTAGTGGCTGCTATTACTATAATACCTTCGTTTTCCTTAAAACCAGACATTTCAGTCAACAGCGCATTTAAAGTCCTGTCTCCTTCTTCACTTCCAGTATTTGAATTAGCTCCCTTTCTTGCCTTTCCTAGTGCATCTATTTCATCTATAAATATTACACTTTTACCAACTTCTTTTGCTTTTTTAAATAGTTCTCTAATTCTACTTGCCCCCAGACCAGCATAAACCTGTATAAAATCAGATCCTGATACAGCATAGAATGGTACTTTAGCTTCTGTAGCTAAAGCTTTTGCCAATAGTGTTTTACCAGTTCCAGGAGGACCATATAATATGACACCCCTAGGCATCCTAGCACCATATTTTGCATACTTTTCCGGTTCCCTTATAAAATCAACCAGCTCTTTTAAAGATTCCTTAGCTTCCTCGTTACCTGCTACATCATCAAATGTTATATTTTTAGAAAGCGAAGTTTCAGCTTCCATATTTGCCATATTAGCCATTTCTTTTTCAGCTTGCTTGGAGCCATTTCTTATAATATATAATACCACTCCAACCCCAGCCAACATAAATGCAACAGGTATTATCTGTCCAGTAATACCTCCATTGATATTCTCCACTACATCTACATTAGATAATAAAAGCTTTTCCTTAAAGTTTTCAGTACGCGGATTATCAGTAATAAATTCTGTACCATCTATTAGTTTACCAGTAATCTTAGATGAAGAATTTAATATTATCTCTTTTACTTCTCCGCTTTCAACATAACTTATAAATGTTTTATATGAAATCTCCTGAGTTTCATCATTTCTATCCATATATAAGTATATACATATAATCAATACAATGGTAATAATAAAAGCTATTACTAGTTTTACTTTCCCATTTAATTTCATGTCTTTTCCTCCTTGGTTTACATAATACTGTATAAAATTATAACATGAATCATTGCATTTTGTCTATTTTATATAATTGTCAAAAAATGAGATTCTTTCTTTTTTATGCAATGAAAGAATCCCATTAAATTTATCCCTTTATTACTTTTTCAGGGCCTTCAATATTTTGTTTAATTTCTCTTTTTGCTCATCGTCGAGAAAAGGCCTTATTTTTTCCAATTTTTCAAATATAGCTGAATATTCTTCAGGATCCATTTCTGATTTCATTTCTTCATTTAACTTTATTATCTCAATAAAAATATCGTCCTCGCTTTTATCTGAGTAAGCTTCAGCTAATTCACCAATAATTTCTAACTGTTCTTCTGTTGGCTCAATTCCTTCAAAGTTATCCATAGTATTTTTGATATCAAAGTCCTTGCTCATACTATACCTCCTAAATATATTCTAATTAAATCTATGTATAAAATATATCTAATATTACAACAGAGAAGTAATTTCAGAATTTAATGCCATTATTATAGATAATCCATTACATAACTTCGTTTATAATTATCAATTATTCAGGTTTCATAAATATTAATGGCAACATTTTAAATCTAAATGCATAATATGAATATATATTGTCTATAGGAGGGCTTTATATGAATAATGCTGCCCTGTTGTTAATACTTATCATTATGATTAAAGGAAAAAAGAATATCTTTTCTTATGCAAATATTAATAATGCATTTAACTTAGATATAAAAACCACTACTGAAAAGATTAGAATGATTAAAAAAATAGCTCCATATTTTCCTGAAGAATACTTACCTTCAGTAAACAAAGCAATAATGATAACGGAAAAAATAATTAAACTTCATGAAGCCATTGATTTCATATGCAAAAAGGATAATCTTTATATTACCGAATCAATACCCGTTGAAAATTTACAAAAACGCTTAAGTTACATAGCAAACACTATACAAAAGGATTTTACTGAAGAAGATATTAATAAACTAGGGACTGGTGCTGACATCATTCTAAAAATAGATAAATACAATAAAATGATAAATATGTTTAACTATATTAATTCTAACCCTGACATGCTAAAAGATACAAACAATATGTTTAAACTTATTGAACCGCTATTACAAAACAAAGATGAAAAGGAAATGAAAAAAATAAAAGAAATGTCAAGAATGATGAATATTCTTAAAGCCCTAGATACACCAAATAATCAAAAGGAGAAAAAAGATGAAAATAAAAAAGAAAATCTTTAGTCCAATATGAACTAAAGATTTTCTTTTTTATTCCTTTAAATATTCTATAAGTTTTGCCATATCTTCAGGCATTTCTGCAACAAAAACCCTTTTTTCATTTTCCCTAGGAAGTCTAATCTTTAAATAATATGAATGTAAAGCTTGCCTGTCAATATTCTTATGAGGTTCATGATATAGAGTATCTCCAATTATTGGATGACCTATATGGTTTAAATGAACCCTTATTTGATGGCTCTTACCAGTAAATATTTGTACTTCCAGAAGAGTAGCATCTTTATACCTTTCTATAACCTTGTATTTTGTAATTGCTTCCTTTCCATCTTCTGTAACTGTTTTTTTCACAGACCTATCTTCTTCCCTTCCGATAGGTAAATCAATTATCCCTTCATCCTTTTCTACTACACCAGATACAACTGCCAGATATTTTTTTTCTACTTCTCTTCTATCAAACTGCAAAGCCATCTGCTGATGTGCAAAGGCTGATTTTGCTACAATCAAAATTCCTGATGTATTCATATCCAATCTATTAACAAATCTAATTTTTCTTTTAATTCCTTTAGACCTAAAATAATAGCTTACTCCATTGGCCATAGTATTACTCTGATGGCTTTTAGTTTGATGAACTACAATATATGGCTTTTTATTGATTATAATCACATCATCATTTTCATATATTATATCCAGAGGTATAGGTTCAGGAGGAGTATTATCAATTTCATCCTCGATTACTATAGATACAATATCTCCCTTATTTAAATCTATATTCTTTTTTTGAAACTGTCCATTTACCAATATATGGTTTCTTCTATATAGCTTTTTAAACAATCTACTAGAAATATCATAATCCTCTTTCAGGAATTCCTCTAAACCAATACCATCCTTCTCTACTTTAATTATCATCATATTTTCCTTATTGTTGAATAATTTCATACATGCCTCCAAATATTAGTAATATTGATGTATAATATATATAAATAATTATATCAAATTTATGAATGACAAAGGTGCTTAAAGTTTGGAGGAGAATTAATTGATTTCTGATAACAGTATAATAAACATAATCTATAATAATGATGAATCATCAAAAAGTACTTATCATATATTAAAAGAAAAGTTAATTAAAAAAGGATTTATTATCCCTACAAGTTATGATAATAATGCTGAATTAAACATATGCATAGGTGGAGATGGTGCTTTTTTAAGAGCAATTCATAAATACAACTTCCCTAATATACCTTTTATCGGCATAAATACAGGACATCTAGGATTCTTTCAGGAAATTCTTCCTGAAAATATAGATGAGTTCATTGAAAGGTATATTAATAAGGATTTCATAGTTGAAAAGATATTTTTGGTCAAATGTGATATATTTACAAGGAATAATTCATTCCATCTTATAGGAATTAATGAAATAGTCATTAAAGGAATTAAATCAAAAGTAGTTCACCTGGAAGTATTCATTGATGATAATCATCTTGAAAAATTTTCAGGTGATGGAATCATCATATCTACTCCTGCAGGTAGTACAGGATACAACTATTCTAGTGGGGGTAGTATAGTATATCCTTCACTTAACATACTACAGATAACTCCACTGTCTCCCATTAGTTCCAGGGTATATAGATCCCTATTAAACAGTACCATTGTTCCAGGAGACATAACCATTACAATTAAGCCAGAATATCGATATGAAAACTCTATTCTAGTTGTTGTAGATGGAATGGAACTAAAATATAGTGATATAGTAGAAATGAGGTTTACTATTCCTGAAAAAACCATATCCAAATTAAACTTTGATAAAAATATGTATTGGAACAATTTGAAAAGCAAGTTCCTATAGATATAAAGGGCAAACTTCAAGCTTGCCCTTTATATCAATTTATTCATTTCTTCAACCAGCTTTTCAAATACCTTTAATGCATTGTTTACTGGTTCTTCAGTTGTCATATCTACACCTGCTAGCTTAAGAATATTTATTGGATAATCTGAACTTCCACTGCTTAAGAACTTCAAGTACCTATCTACTGCTTCATCTCCTTCATCTAAAATCTTCTGTGACAATGCTACTGCAGCAGAAAAGCCTGTTGCATACTGGAATACATAGAAATTATAATAGAAATGAGGTATTCTTGCCCACTCTATTGAAATAAGATCATCTACTACCATATTTGGTCCATAATATTTTTCATTCAGTTTCTTATATGTTTCACATAGATAATCTGCAGTCAATGCACCTCCATTTTCAACATGTTCATGTATTAGCATTTCAAATTCAGCAAACATAGTTTGCCTAAATACTGTAGTTCTAAATTGTTCTAGATAATGATTTAGTAAATATAGCTTCTCTCTGTCATTTTTCACGTTATTAAGCATATATTCCAAAAGTAGTGACTCGTTTGTAGTGGAAGCTACTTCAGCTAAGAAAATGCTATAACCGCTATATACAAAGGGCTGGTTTTTATTTGAAAGATAGCTGTGTATTGAATGACCCATTTCATGAGCTACTGTAAATACGCTATCTAATGTATTATGATAATTTGTCAAAATAAATGGTTTTGAATCATAAGTACCGCTTGAATAAGCACCAGATCTCTTTCCTTTATTTTCATATACATCTATCCATCCATTAGTAAACCCTTCTTTTACAATATCAATATATTCATCCTTTAATGGCTGCAGGCCTTTTATTATAAGTTCCTTACCTTCTTCATAAGGTATATTAAAATCTACATCCTTCACTATTGGAGTGTATAAATCATACATATGAAGTTCTTCAACACCTAGAGCCCTTTTCCTTATGTCCATATACTTATACATGCTATCCAAATTATTATGGACTGAATTAATCAAATTCTTATAAACAGATACTGGGATGTTATTTTCATCCAGGGAAGCTTCTAAAGCAGAATTGTATTTCCTTATTCTTGCATTTACAATATTTGCTTTTACATTTCCGTTTAGTAATTGGGCATAAGTATTCTTAAATCCTTCATAAGTAGAATATAGACCTTCAAATGCTTTTTTTCGCACATCCCTATTTTTGCTTTCCATAAGTGGAATAAAGTTGCTTTGAGTTATCTCGACTTCTATACCCTGTTCATTGATAATTTTAGGGAACTTAATATCAGCATCATTTAACATACTGTATATCTGATGTGGTGAATTACATATTTCACCCATTTGAGCAAGTATATTTTCCTCCTCTGAAGACAATACATGACCTCTTTTTCTTAAAATATTTTTCAAATATTGCTCATACAGCTTAAGTTCTTCTGTTTCATCTAAAAATCTATTAAGAGTAGCCTCATCTATTTTTAATATTTCTGGAGTCATAAATGAAGTTTTTTCCTGTATTTTTACATAGGCAGACATTGCTCTATCATGTATTGCCTGTGAAGTGCTTATCCTAGTATCCTCATCTAATCTCATGCTTGCATAAGTAAATATATTGTTAATCCTCCTATATAATTCCATTTGCTCATTAAGTGCTTCCAATAGAGTATGGCCTGAAGTGCTTATATTTCCTTTATATTTACTGAAATCCTCAACTTTTGTCAATACATACTGTAGGTCTTTTTCCCATTGTTCCATACTCTCATACATAGATTCAATATCCCACTTATATTCCTTAGGGATATCTTTTCTTTCTTTTAATTCTAGCTTTTCCATACATTATTACTCCCCTTTCATTTAATTGTTTATGGTGTTTAAAGCCTCCACCATTATATTTTTTGCAATAGGCGCTGCTTTCTGTCCTCCAGTGGAGCCTTCCTCTTCCAATATAACTGCAATGGCTATTTTGGGATCTTCTGCTGGTGCAAAACCAATAAACCATGCATGGTCATTTCCTGATGGATTTTCAGCAGTACCAGTTTTACCTGCAACTCTAATGTTTCTTATTCTAGCATTTTTCCCAGTTCCTATATTTACTACATCTACCATCATGTTTTTTAATTCATTGGCAGTAAATATATCTGTTGCTCTTGAAATTACTTCAGCTTCAAAACTATCTATTACCTTTCCATTCTTAGATATTACCTCTTTAACCAGAACTGGCTTCATTATATCGCCTTTGTTGGCAATACCTGACGCTATAAGCGCCATATTTAAAGGGGTTACCAACACCTTACCCTGACCTATACTTGCAGCTGCAATATCTGTCTTCCCAATATTTCCTTTATTTGGAAATGATGATTTTTTTACTGGAAGGTCAAAAGGTATTTCCTTGTTTAACATAAATTTCTCTGCAGTTTCTGATAATTTGTCTATTCCTAATTCAATTCCAGCTTCTGCAAAATAAGGATTACATGAATAGACTAATGCTCCTTCTAGGTCAATAGTACCATGTCCTTTTCCATCATAATCCTTTAATGGATAACCATCTATTATGGTAGTTCCAGTACATTTATACTCCCCTAATGAAACATCATTTTCCAAAAGCGCTGTTGCTGTTACTACCTTAAATGTAGAGCCTGGTTGATATAATCCAGATATGGCTCTGTTTAATAGGGGACTGTCCTCATCCTCAACAATATTACTCCACTCTTCCCTTAAAGTAACTGGATTGAAATCAGGAAGGCTTACCATAGCATATATCTCTCCAGTTGATGGATTCATTGCTACAATTGCACCTTTCTTACCTTTAAGCAAATTTCTGGAGTATTCCTGTAAGTGATGGTCAATAGTTAACTTCAACGTATTACCTTCACTGTTTGGCTCAACTAAATTTTTTAGTTCATTTAATGCAGACGAATCACTAATATTTAAAAGTACATTGTTATAATGAAGCTCTAAGTTAGATTTGCCATAGTCCCTATAACTATATCCTATTATATGACTATAAAGATTTCCATAATTATACACCCTGCTATATGTCTCTCCGTTATACTCGCTATAAGCTAATATTCTACCATTCCTGTCTATAATTGAACCTCGTAATATCTTCTCCTCATTTATCCATAATCTTTTATTGTAGCTATTGTTTCTAACAGCATTAGCTCTAAACACCTGAAAATATGTTAAATATACTACAAGGCTTACAAAGAGAATACATATTCCTATTAATACTGCTATTATTCTTTTAATCTCTTTTTCCATTCTAATCCTCCTCAATATCTAGCTCTTCTGATGCAACCTGTAGAATACCTAAAGCAATAAAGCTAGATAACATAGAACTGCCTCCGTAGCTGACAAAGGGAATTGTGATACCAGTTAAGGGTATCATATTTATAACTCCACCAAATATTATAAAGGATTGTATTCCAAATAATATGCTTATACCTAATGCTGCAATTCTAAAAAACTTATTTTTTTGATTTATAGAAATTTTGAATCCTCTATATACTAGAATCATAAAGAGCATAATTACTCCTATTCCAGCTAATATACCCATTTCTTCACATATAGCTGAAAAAATAAAGTCCTTTGATACTTCAGGTATGAAATCAGGATGTCCCAAGCCTAATCCAGTTCCAAAAAAACCACCTTCAGATATGGCAAAGAGAGACTGAGTTATCTGATAGCCAATAGTATCTATATACTTCCATGGATTTATCCATGTCTCAAATCTTATTTTTACATGGGGGAAAATTGCAAATCCCAATAAACCACTAAATATTAATACTACAAGGTTTGCAAATACAAGCTTTCTATTTTCGTTATATATATATTGAAGGGCTAAAAATAAGGAACAAAAAATTAATACACTACCTAAATCCCTCTGTATAAAAAGGAAAAATACGAAGAGATACATTATACCTATTAAATAATAATTTCCCCACTTTTTCTTCTTAAATTTATCATAATTAGTATAATATGATGCTATCATTAAAATAGCAAGAATTTTGATTATTTCTGTTGGTTGAAAGCTTATCCCTCCAATAGAAATCCAGTTTACGGCACCTCTAAACCTCTTTCCTAATATTAGAGTTGCTACAAATAGGAATATGGAAGCTGACAAATAGTATATAAATAAGTTTTCCCATCCTTTAAACCTTTTCACAACAAAATAAGTTACAAAAAAAAGTACTATTCCTATGCTAATCCATATTATTTGCTTTATACCTTGTTCATGATTTATCCTGTAAATCATTATTATTCCAATACTTGCCAGCATTGTTACTATCAAAAACAAATAGTTATCTCCAGATACAATTTTTGATAGAATTAAGTTTGAAACATAAACAATAAATATAAGGCTCAATCCATATATTATGGTTGACTTATCTAGTGTACTCCTGTAATACATAAACATCAGGAATAAAGCCATCATTTCAAATACAAACAGCAAATTTCTAGGTAATCTATAATTTATTCCCTTATTTAACATAGTTATTCTCCTATCCTCTATTTACAAATATAAACTCTACCTGACCTACTGTAATTCTATCTCCATTATTAAGTTTTAATACATCCATTACCCTTTGGCCATTTACATAAGTTCCATTTGCACTTTTCAAATCTTCAAGAAAATAATCATCTTCATCCTTTACTATCCTCAAATGTTTTTTTGATATGTATGGATCCTTTATAACAATTTCATTGTCATTTCCTCTACCAAGAAAAATATTATCATCAAGTGGATAATATTCTTTAATCTTAAAAGGCAAGGACTCCTTTCTATTGATTAATTTAAGATAAGTGCTATTGTCAAATGAAATTGGACGAATACCTTTAATATCCAGATATATTAACTTAATAATACTGAATATAAATAAATAGATTATAACTATAAATACATATTTGAATACTAATGAAAGGATATTATACATATAGCCCTCCTGAATTTACCTATTCTCTTCTAAATGGTTAACACATAGTAATTTATTGCATAAATTTATTCATAGAAAACCTTTATTTTACTCTAATATATCCAATATGGGATTGGAAATTAAAAACATATAAGCATTGTACATATCATCGCTAGAAATTTTGTTAATTGTATCATCAGTTATCCACATTTTTAACAGGTATACTATGCCTATAGAATAATACTTTGCAATTATATCATCAAATAAAGCTTTTATTTTTACATCAATTTTTAGTCTATGCTTCTCTATAAATCTTTTAAATAATTCCAGTACTTTTTGGGAAAGTATCTCCTCAAAAGAATTCTGTCCTTCCGTCTTAAATGCTTCTTCATAAAAATATCTATTTTTATCGAAATATGTGAAAATCATCTTAACAGCTTCCATATCTAACCCATTTTCTATTAATGCATATAAAACACTAAATAGCTCTTCATCAAGTATATATTCAAATATCTCATATTTATCTCTAAAGTAGCTGTAAAATGTAGTTCGGATTACTCCAGCCCCATCTGTTATCATCTTTATTGTAATCTTGTCAAATGGAGTATTTAGCAATTGATTTCTAAAGCTATCTACTAATAGCTTTTTTGTATTATTATTCCTATAATTCATAATTATCTCTCCAATTAAACATATTTACAAGTATATTATATATTAAATAGCAATTATTTTTAAGAAATAAATTAGCATTATTCTTATTTCACGTTAATAATAAAGAAATAGAGAATAAATTCTTCACCTTTCCCAGTGTATCTGATAAAATAATAGTAAAATTCAAATAGGGAGCTGATTAAATGCAAAAAAAGCTTACAAGATCCACAAGGGATAGAATCATATCAGGTGTTTGTGGTGGTCTGGGAGAATATTTCAGTATAGACCCTGCAATTATACGAATTGGTTGGATTCTTCTATCTGCTATGACCAAAATGCCTGGAATACTGGCTTATATAATATGTGCCATTGTAATACCTGAAGATGATGAAATCGCATATGACACCTATAGTGATAATAGCAGTACAAAAAACACTCCTATGTTTATTGGTCTTATACTTATTGTTATTGGTGGAATAATGTTAATAGACATTATATTCCCAAAGTTTTTTAATGTAGGTAATATATTCAAATATTGGCCAATCCTACTAGTACTAGCAGGTATATATATAATAGTTAAGCAAAAAAATAAATAATTACAAATCCATTAAATTTGCACTTGGAGGATAGCCCTCCTTTTTTTATTGCCTTTATGTAAATAAAATGCTAAAATGAATACACCTTTATTTGAGGAGGTATAATATGAAAAATTATAGTGTATTTGATATATTAGGACCAGTTATGATAGGTCCTTCAAGTTCTCATACTGCTGGAGCAGCAAGAATAGGAAAAATAGCAAGAGAGCTGGCTGATAATTCCTTTTATAAAGTTACTTTTTATCTGCATGGATCCTTTGCAAAAACATACAAGGGACATGGCACAGATAAAGCTTTAGTAGCAGGAATTTTAGGAATGAACCCTTCAGATGAAAGAATTAGAAATTCCCTTCAAATCGCAAAGGATGAAGGAATAGAAGTTGAGTTTAAAGAAGAAGATTTAGGGTATGTACATCCCAATACTGTTAAAATACTATTTCATTATAAGAAATTAGAAGATTATTATGTTATAGGTTCTTCTATTGGTGGTGGAAATGTAGTAATAACAAACATCAATGGAACAGATATTGAATTTTCGGGAGATTACCCTACTATTTTGATAAAATATAATGACAGAAAAGGCGTAATTAGTAAAATCAGTTCCATACTATCAAATCACAATATAAACATAGCTACAATGAAAGTCACAAGAGAAAATAAAATTGCTACAATGATTACTGAACTGGACAATGCCATTGAAGATAGCATTATTAGTAAAATAGCTTCTTTAGATGAAATACTATATATTACAGGTATTAACCCTATCGAGAGGTGATTAGATGTTTAATAAAGGTTTTGAGTTAATTAAACTATGTAATGAAAAGAACAAAAAGATTTCAGAAATTGTAATAGAAAAAGAACTATTAAACTCAGGAATGAAGTATGAAGAACTGATGAATAAGATGAAAGAAATACTAAAAACAATGGAAAACTCTTCAAATTACTCTTTGCATAAGGAAGTAATCTCTGTAAGCAGGCTTAGTGGAGGTAATGCAAAGAAGGTTGAGGAATATAAAAATACCCATAAGACCATTTGTGGAGAAATGATAAACTCAGCAATGGCAATGGCTTTGTCTACTTCAGAAGTCAATGCTTCAATGGGAAGAATTGTTGCAGCCCCTACTGCTGGTGCTTCTGGAATAGTTCCTGCAGCTTTATTTGCTGTTAAAAATAGATTAAATCTTTCAGATGAAGATATGATATCTGGACTTTTTACTGCTGCAGGCATAGGTGAAATAGTAGCAAAAAATGCCACAGTTTCAGGTGCAGAAGGAGGATGTCAAGCAGAATGCGGAGTTGCAAGTGCTATGGCAGCAGCTGCAATAGTTGAATTGGCTGGAGGAAGTGTAGAATCTTCCCTAGATGCTGCCTCCTTTAGTATAATTAATATTATGGGATTGGTATGTGACCCAATAGCAGGATTGGTAGAATATCCATGTGCATTGCGTAATGCATCAGGTGTAGCAAATGCTTTAATTTCAGCTGATCTAGCATTAGCAGGGGTAAAAAGTCTTGTGCCCTTTGATGAGGTTGTAGAAGCTATGTACAAAGTAGGAAAGCTTATGCCTGAATCCTTAAGAGAAACAGCGCTGGGAGGAATTGCTGATACTGAAACAGGAAGGGAGGTTAAAAAGAGAATATAATTATGAAGAATTCATGTGAGTTAATCTATTCTTTAATATCAAATGAAGCAAATAAAGATTATTTAGACCATTATAGAGAAGAAATTCTCCATGAACTATCTAAAGATGAATTTATGGAATCAATCAGATATAATGTAGTCAATAATAGATATGATGCTATATCTATTATTGATTTATTGTACCCAATATATTCTAAATATTGGAATACATCCAAAATAGAAATTCTTAAATATATTTTTGACTGGGTCCTAAATCTTTCTTTTCCTGAAAAAGTTAATAGATATTTCAATGGAAATCTAAACCCTCTTGTATTATTCTATCTAAATCTTTTAAGAATTGTATCACAATATGAAATGAAATATGTTACAAAAAAGAATAAATATATATATCCTCTGGAATTTTTAACTAAAGAGGAGGAAAAAAACTGTTCCAATGAGTATAAATTATTTAAAAAAGCATTTCTGGACAACTGGATCTACGAGCTTATGAAAATTGATTTAGATTTAACTGGACATAATACTCTGGAGCATATACTGGGAGTAAATCACATCAGCTTATATATAGGCAGACAGCTTAAGACGCTAAACTTCCCCATTGACTTAGGTATTATAGTAGGCTCATCTTTAGGACATGATATTGGCAAATACGGTGTTCAAGATGTAGATGCCAAAAGAGTTCCTTATCTTCATTACTATTATACAGAGAAATGGTTTGAAAAATTCAACCTAAAAAAAATAGGCCATATTGCAACTAATCATTCAACCTGGGATCTGGAATTAGAAAACCTTCCGCTGGAATCTCTAATACTTATATATTCTGATTTTAGAGTTAAAAATAAGGATGGAAAGATACATATATTTTCCTTAAAGGAAGCTTACGATGTAATCCTCAATAAGCTAGATAATGTGGACAAGAATAAGGAGTTAAGATACGAAAAAGTATATCATAAATTAAAAGATTTTGAAGACTATATTATAAACCTTGGAGTAGATATAACTTTAAATGGAAATTTGAAAAATAAAAAAGAATCCAGGCCTTATACCCTATTAAATGGTGATGATGTAATTAACAACATTAAATATTTGGCTATAAATCATAATATAAAATTAATGGCTAATCTATATGATGACCAGAGCTTCAACAATATACTAGAAATGGCAAGAACTGAATATAATTGGCGAAAAGTCCGACTTTATCTATATATTTTTAAAGAGTACTCAACCTATTTAACCCAGCATCAAAAAATAGTTACCTTAAACTATGTAACGGAACTATTACTACATAGGGAGGACGATATCAGAAGAGAAGCTTCAGAATTGATAGGACTGTTAATCAGCAAATATGATGAAGAATATAGAAAAGAAATACCTAAATCTGCTAAAATAATTAGAGCTGATCTAACAAGTGAAGTTCTTTTAGAGCAAATGTTAAAAAAAATATTATACCCTGACCATAAACTGATAGAATCTCAAAATGAATGGCAGTACAATTTGCAGAACATTATAAGCTCTCTATTCGCCAATTGTAGAGTTGAACACTATGAAAAGTATTCAAAGGTATTAATTAGATATTATGATGATTTTAAATCCATGTCACCTACAAGCCAGCTATATCTATGTCAAACACTCAACTACATTCCATTAGAATATTTAGAAATCAATGATTATAAAAAAATACTAGATTATATTCTGTACCAGTTAGACTCAAATATACTGGAAATTCGCCTGACTATATTAGATATAATAAGCAAAATATGCAATAGGATTATTAAGAATGATAGCTTTAAGAATTCAATTGAAAATTGGATATTAGACAATCTTTCACCATCAGAAAACGTTGCAGAAAACTATTTGAAGTACAGAATTGCTATTAAATTGCAGATGCATAAAAACATAATTGAGTTACTAGAAAATAACTATAAAAAAGATGAAGAAAACATATCAGTAATATTCCTTAAAAACTTAAAAACTGCTACAGAATGGATTAACAAAAAAATAAATATAGATATACTCTATGATCAAGTTAAAAAATCTCCAGGTACAATTGGTTTCCATACTAGTATGCACTTATGTAACTTGCTTAAAGTAAGCGCTACAGAAAAAGTAAGAAATTACGCTGGATTAACTCTTTTGAATATATTTAAATTTTTATCTTTAGAGGAAAGAAATGATATAGTTATAGAACTATTAAGAGCATTGGAAATGGAAAACTATCAGTTCACTAAGTTTATTCCAAACTATCTTGGTCAGCTATTATTATATTTACATCCTGTAGAACTAGATGAAGTAATTGATGATTTTGAGGAAAAAATTAAGCAATCAAATACAAAATTAGTATTTCTTCTTCTAAAAACTATTAGCATTGCTATTGAAAGCTATCATGAGTACATTGAAAGATTTAAGGAAGATGAAGCAACTAGCAAAAATAGACTGATTAGGCTTATAAGCCTAATATTGAATGGTATGGTATCATTTAATGATGATATTAAAACAGAAGCCTTTAGAATTATAGCATGGGATATTTTTAATTCTAAGAAGCTTAATTTGAAGCAGAAATATAATATTTTTAAGTACATTGCAAAAAAAGTACTTACCCTTATAGATGAAATGGAAGACGATGAATTTATGTTACTAATAAACTCTGCATCTCTTAATCATATTTATAGATTTATAGCAGATTATGAATTTCAATTTGGAAAATTTACATTAGAATCAACAAATAAAGTTGCATTTTTCCCTGGTAGTTTTGATCCATTTAGCTTAAGTCATAAGGAAATTGCCTTAGAGATAAGAAATCATGGATTTGAAGTCTATCTTGCTGTTGATGAGTTTTCATGGTCTAAAAGAGTTCAACCTCACAAGTACAGGAAGAACATTATATCTATGACCATAGGGCATGAAAAGGATATATATCTATTTCCAAGTGATATACCTATTAATATAAACAATGATAAGGACTTATTTAAGTTAAAATCCATATTTGAAGATAAGGATATATATATAGTAGTAGGTACTGATGTACTAGTAAATGCCAGTGCCTATAAAAAGGAAGGTATTTTAAAGGACTTCTCTCATATTATATTTGATAGAAAAAGCATTAATTCAATTGATGATGATAAAGCAATAGTTGAAGAAAGAATTAAAGAGATTAGAGGGAAAGTTATAAGACTATCCTTATCACCTCAATATGAAGACATAAGCTCAAGCCACATAAGAAGAGCAATAGACTTAAATATGGATATTTCTAAAGAAATGGATCCTCTAGCTCAACAGTATATATATAAGTATGGATTGTATTTAAATGAGCCACGTTTCAAATCCCTTATTCAAACAAAAACTATAGAAATAGAAGTTATTAATAAAATAGATAATAAGGTACTAAATGAAATTCATGACAATTTTAGTTCTGAAATAGATGTCAATAGCTTATTAAGTTTTAAAGGCAAGGAGGATTTACATCTACTTCTTTTCAAAGATGTAATAAATAATGTATTGCTTGGTTTTTCCATATTCTACTGGATTAGAAATGCAGATTTATATGATGAGTTTGAGGATACTGCAATTACAAACTATTTCAGGGAAAAGTTGAGAGGAAGAACTGTACTCATACCAATTCTATATATAAAAGACAAGAGCAGTCATCTTTCAGAAGTAATATTGAATGAAACTCTATCTAAATGTGTAGAACTAGAGTATAATCATGCTATATATGTTAACTTAGCAAATTACCAGAATCAAAATCAAATAATAGATAATTTATCTATTCAGGGATTTCTAAAAACACCATTTAATCATAATAATAACCCAATATATATTGTCGATATGAGTAAACCAATAACATTAAGTCAGGATATAGAAACATTGCTAAAGCCACCTTTTGATATCAATGAAAGTATAGAAAACGTAATAGGTAAAACCAGATATAAATTGAAAAAAGCTATATCAAACCTTTATCCAGGAGAGTTGGTACTAGTATATAACAGGGACATGATATACAGCAAACTCATTCAAATAATATGTGATATAAATGAAGTTCCCATAAAGCAAGGAATTAGAAAAGCTCTTGGCCCATATATGTGCGTTCCCTTTGGTTCCATATTAAATGGAAGGATATTGCCTAATACTGTAACAAAATCAATGCACACTGAAAAAATATTTGATACTAAAATAAAGAACTTCACCATTGGTGCCTCCCCAAACTATTTAAGTTTAGATAATCAGGCAAAGATGCTGTCATCTTTCAATCGTCCTATTATACTAGTTGATGACCTGCTTCATAAAGGGTATAGATTAAATGTAATAGAGCCTATTTTAAGAAATTGCAACATAGAAATTAAAAAATTGGTTGTAGGTATCCTAACTGGAAGGGGTAAGGAATTAGGTAGAGCAAGAAATATTGATGTAGACACTGCATACTTCGTTCCTAATCTTAAACTGTGGTTTAATGAAAGTGCTCAATACCCATTTATTGGTGGAGATGCTGTTTTAAGTGAAGAATATAATCAAGATTACTTAATTCCAAGTATCAATTTTATACTGCCTTATGTATCACCATCTTTTATTAAAGGTACTACTATTAAATCAATATATGAACTTTCTGAAACTTGTTTAGTAAACACTATAGATATATTTGATGAAATTCAGAAAGTATATCAAGAAATCAATGGAAAGAGTTTAACCATAAGAAATCTGGGTAAGATTTTTTCATTTCCTAGAAAGCCAGATACCTGCATATATGCAGATTTAATACGAAATTTAAAGCCAACTGACTATCTAAAGAAGGACTTAGAGAATTTGAAAAGAATTGAAAACATAGTATTAAGATGATAAGGGATGATTATATATGATTAATTACTATAAATATGATGATAAAATATTAATATCTTTTCATAAATATTGCGACCTACACAGTATAACAGAGGATGAAGCAGAATTAAGCAATGGAGATATATACTTTTTGAATAAAATAGACCCTTTAAAATCAAGAAGAAGCTTTATTATAAATGACCCTTCTCAGCTATTTGCAAAGGATGAAGGGCCTGATCTCTTGCTGTTAGATGATAAGGATTATTCAACAAAAGTACCAAAGTGGATACTAGACAAAATGCAGAATAAATCTTTAATCTCTATCAATACTGAATATCCAAACTGGAAAATAGCCTTAGAAAACACATTTAAAGATAAGTGGAATGTAAATTTAGTTGCATTAGGAGATGTAGGTAGCACCCTCCTAATAGGCTTAAGGCTTTTAGGTGGGAAATATATTAATAAAATAGGTATATATGATAGAAATGTTAATAGACTAAAGCGCTGGGAGTACGAAGCAAATCAAATAAGAAAAGCCTTTAGTCAAGAAGAATTTCCTAGAGTAGTTCCTATTACCAAAGACCAGCTTTTTGACTGTGATATGTTCATATTTTGTGCTTCTAAAGGTATCCCTCCAGTAGGAAGCAGTATAAAAGATGTAAGGATGATACAATTTGAATCCAATAGCAAAATCATTAAGGAGTATGCTCTAATAGCCAGAAATTCCAATTTTAAAGGAATATTTGCTGTAGTATCAGACCCTGTAGACCTGTTGTGTAAGGTTGCTTTTTTGGAGAGCAATAAAGATTACTTAGATAATTTTGATTTTAATGGACTCGCATCTAATCAGATAATAGGATATGGACTAGGAGTTATGAATGCAAGGGCTTGCTTTTATGCTGAAAAATCTGAAAAGACTTTGCACTTTCTTAAGGAAGGAAGGGTCTTTGGTCCTCATGGCCAGGGTCTTGTTGTTGCAAATAGCATAGACAACTATAATGAAGAGTTATCTAATTACTTAACTGAAAAAACTGTTAATGCTAATAAAGAAGTAAGAGGCTTTGGCTATAAGCCCTATGTAGCTCCTAGCCTTTCATCTGGCGCTCTTTCAATTATCTCAACAATTAAGGGAGAATGGTTTTATGGTTCAACTTATATGGGCAACTGCTATATGGGCTCCAAAGTAAGATTGATAAAAGGCCATTTAGAAGTGGAAAAACTTAAATTACCTGATAAATTATACAATAAAATAAAAGAAAGCTATGAAAGGTTAGTGAAAATAATATGAAGGAATTCTATTTGGTGCTACCTGAAAAGCCTTCTTCATTTTTGAATAAAATGATAGATAAGGCTACTGAAAATATAAATTATACTGTAATTGATAATTTTCACTGTATTCCTGATTTGAAAAACAAGAAAATAATATTTGCAGTAGAACTACCAGCAACTGGAATAAGCAACAATCTTAACGACTTTTTTATAACCCTTATTAAAAGAGGAAATGATTCTCTCCTTGGTTCTGAAGGAATTATATTAATTCATAGCAATTACCAGCTCTACACTAAAACCTATGCTCAATATATAATATTTCAAAGCAATTTACTGGGTTTAAGATTCCCTGGAAGGCCTATTGTTGAAGCAACAGGAAATTTAGATAATTTTATTCCTCTAATAAAAGTATATAATATGAATACTGAAGAAATTTGCTTTATGCAGTGTAGAGAATTAGGTTTAAGATTTCTCAATGACAATTACAGAAGGATTGAGAATCCTAAAATATTAGTTCTTCATTCAAGCAATTGGAATACATCCAATTCATTATTGCTATGGAAGATGGTAAAGTCAAATTTAATATCTGAAGATATATCAGAAATAAATGTTGAAAATGGAAATATAGTAGATTGTGCTGGATGCCCCTACACCACCTGTAAACATTTTGGTCAACAGGAAAAATGCTTTTATGGCGGCATAATTGTAGAAGAAGTATACCCTAGCATATTGGAATCTGATGCAATAATATTTATATGTCCAAACTATAACGACATGATTTCAGCAAACATCGTAGCTGTTATAAATAGGCTAACCGCACTGTTTAGGAAAAGTAAATTCTATGATAAGACCTTATTTTCAATAATTGTTTCAGGTCATTCAGGTTCTGATGCACTAGCCAGGCAGCTCATAAGTGCCCTTAATATGAACAAGACCTTTAGACTTCCACCTTATTTTGCACTAATGGCTACTGCAAATGACAAGGGGTCAATTAAAAAAGTTCCTGGTATTATGGATAAAGCTAAGGCTTTTGCTGAAAATATAAAGAATAACATTGTTAAATAATAAGCTTACTAAAGATTCCATCTTTAGTAAGCTTATTACCTTAAGTGGATATATTTCCATTTCCCTGTTCTAAAACGAATACCAATAAGCACCCATCTAACTATTTGGTCAATGAATATTGCATACCATGCTCCTATTAAACCTGTTCCCATTATATATATGAAGAAATACGCAAGAGTAACTCTTATAACCAGAACACTTATAAAAATCGCTATTAAAGTCCATATAGTATCCCCTGCTCCTCTCAACCCTCCTGCAACAACTAGCTGAGAAGATTGAAATGGCTGCACCACTGCTGCAACTTTCAAGATACTTCCTGCTGCTTTAATTATAACTGGATCAGTAGAATACAGACTTGCAATAAAAGACCCAAAGAAGAAAAACACCACTCCTACTCCTGTAGAAATAACAGAGCCTATTTTCCTGCACTCTTTTATGTACTCTTCAGCTTTATCTCTTTCTTCTGCACCTAAACTCCTTCCAACTAAAGATGACGCTGCAATCCCAAATGCTTGTCCTGGCGTAAATGAGAAATTCAATATATTAAGACCTATTTGATGTGTTGCATAAGCTACAGTTCCTAATTTTGCAACAATCCTTACAAATAATAAGATGCCTACTCTAAAAGCAATTTGCTCTAATGAGGCAGGAACACCAACTTTTACTAGATTGTACATGATATCCTTATTAAATTTAAACCTTTCCTTAAAATTCAACCTTATTATTGTCTTATTTTTCAGTATCCGCATAATAACCATTACTGATGCTATCATCTGTGAAAGAGACGTTGATATACCAGCACCTGTAACACCTAATCTAGGTGCTCCTAATAGACCATATATAAGTATTGCATTTCCAATTACATTCAAAGAATTTGCTTTAAGGTTTATGCTCATGGGTGTTTTGGTATCTCCAGTTCCCCTTAATACTGCATATATAGATAGATTAAATGATTGGAATAAAAGGCCTATCACAACAATCTTAAAATAATTTAATCCATAGAATATGGTATCTTGTTCAGCACCTAACAGCTTCATAAATTTCTCTGCAAAGTTCAAACCAAATACGATTACAGGTATAGCAATAATAAATTGAGTTAGCAGCACAACATGTTTGACAACATTTTCTATCTTATCAGGTTTATTAGCACCTATATATCTAGCCACCATAGCTGTTGCACCTACATTTAAAGCTTGAATCAAAGATACTGCAATAAAAACTACTTGATTAGTCAACCCTATAGCTGCAATTGAAGCTGCTGATTCAACAGTATCAGAAATTCTTCCTACCATAACCATATCAATCATTCCAAATAGAGAACTCAACAATACCTCTACAAGTACAGGTCCGGCAGTCTTCATTACATCCTTTCTAATTTGCTTTTCAGCACTAGTTAATTCTTCAGCCATAGAACCACCTCTTGTCAATAATTTCGATGCTCTAAATATTATAGCACAATCAAAAATATTGTAAATACTTCTATAAGTCATTATCAAAAAATAATATAAGTACTGGCTTAAACCAGTACTTATATTGCTAATTTATATTAATCTATGCTTGAGCTTTATTCCCATATTTTTCTTTTATATATTTATCTATACCTTTTGCAGCAACCTTACCTGCTCCCATTGCAAGTATAACTGTTGCTGCTCCTGTTACAGCATCTCCACCAGCAAAAATACCTTCCCTTGTAGTTTGTCCATTCTCATCTACAACCAGACATCCTTTTCTATTGACTTCCAATCCATGAGTTGTTGATGCAATGAGTGGGTTTGGTGATGTACCTAAAGCCATTATTACAGTATCTACTTCCATATCAAATTCAGAGCCTTTAACTGGTATAGGACTTCTCCTACCTGATTCATCAGGTTCTCCTAATTCCATTCTTTGGCATCTAATTGCACTTACCCATCCATTTTCATCCCCAATAACCTCTACTGGGTTAGTCAACATTTCAAATTTAACTCCTTCTTCCTTTGCATGGTGTACTTCTTCTACCCTGGCTGGTAATTCCTTTTCTGTTCTCCTATATACTATTGTTACATCAGCTCCAAGTCTCAATGCAGTTCTGGCAGCATCCATTGCTACGTTTCCACCGCCTATTACTGCAACCTTCTTGCCTACTTTAATAGGAGTATCATGGTCTTCTCTATATGCTTTCATTAAGTTATTACGGGTTAAGAATTCATTAGCTGAAAATACTCCATTTAAATTTTCACCAGGAATGCCCATGAACTTTGGAAGTCCAGCACCGGAACCAATAAATACAGCATGGTATCCTTCTTCTTCCATAAGAGAATCTATAGTAACTGTTCTTCCAATGATTACATCTGTTTCAATCTTAACTCCCAGTTTCTTCAGATTTTCAATTTCTGGCTTAACAACCTTTTCCTTTGGAAGCCTAAACTCTGGTATTCCATATACCAATACTCCACCTGGCTCATGTAGAGCTTCAAATATAGTTACCTCATATCCTTCCTTTGCCAAATCTCCTGCACATGTAATTCCTGCAGGTCCAGAACCGATAACAGCAACTTTAAATCCGTTCTTCTCCTTAGTTTTTCCAACTTCAACATTATGCTCACGTGCCCAATCTGCTGCAAATCTCTCAAGTTTTCCTATAGAAACTGCTTCTCCCTTAATCCCTCTAACGCATTTTTGCTCACATTGAGTTTCTTGTGGACAAACTCTTCCACATACTGCAGGCAATGCAGTGTATTCAGCTAATACATGAGCTGCTTCTTCAAAGTTTCCTTCAGCAATTGGTTTTATAAACCTTGGAATATTAATACCTACAGGACAATTACTAACACAGGGATGATGTTTACACTGTAAGCATCTGCTTGCTTCAGCCTTTGCTTCCTCTTCTGTATATCCTAAACAAACTTCATCAAAGTTTGTTGCTCTCACTTTTGGGTCTTGTTCTGATATAGGTACTCTTTTAAACATGTCCATTAGTTAGCACCTCCTTGATGGCATGTACATACTTTTGTTTCTCCTTTTTTTGCTAATTCTTCTTCCTCTTTCTTATATTGTGCTTGTCTCTTCAAAGCTAAGTCCCAGTCAACAAGATGTCCATCAAACTCTGGCCCATCTACACAGGCAAATTTTGTTTCTCCACCAACATTTACCCTACAAGCACCACACATTCCTGTGCCATCAACCATAATTGGATTTAGACTTACAATAGTCTTAAGTCCAAGTTTCTTTGTAAGCAAGCAGACAAATTTCATCATAATCATAGGTCCAATAGCTATTACTACATCATAGTGTTTGCCCTGATTTACTACAAGTTCTTCAATCATAGCAGTTACCATACCATTAAACCCATAACTACCATCATCTGTACATACATATAGATTTCCAGCTACTTCTCTCATCTGATCTTCAAGAATAACTAATTCTTTAGTCTTTGCACCAACAATTACATCCACATCGATATCATGTTCTCTAAACCATCTCACTTGAGGATATACAGGAGCTGTTCCAACACCACCTGCTACAAACAGATACTTCTTTTTCTTAACCTCTTCCAGATCTTCATTTACATATTCAGATGGCTGTCCAAGAGGTCCAACAAAATCTCTTAAATAGTCACCTTCTTCAAACTGTGCAATTTTCTTTGTTGAAGCTCCAATAGTTTGAATAACTATGTTTACAGTTCCCTTTTCTTTGTTATAATCACATATTGTTAATGGTACACGTTCACCTACTTCATCTGCTATAACTATAACAAATTGGCCAGGTTTAGCAGAATTAGCTACTCTTGGAGCAAGTATGTCCATTGATACTATGTTTGGGGCAAGAAATTTCTTTTCAACAATTTTGAACAATTATAACTCCTCCCTCACGAAATATTATATATACTAATGTAACATATTATATATAAATTTATTATAATATAAAACCTCATTAGTATTAAAGATTGGTTAATTGTATAACTAATTAATAACTAATTATTCTAATCATATATTATAATTGTTATGCAATTAACAAATCCTAACAAATCAAATATAACATAAAGTTTTTTTTTATTCAAGATATAGTTTAGTTTAATAATATATTCCTTTATTAATAAACTATTGTAAATTGTATATTACATTTCTTTAGTTACATTCATAACCCATTTATTTGAATGAACTCTATATAAGCCTATCAGAGCTTTAACAATCTCTTCAGAATAAGCTAAAGGTGTAACAAGATACACAGGTAACTTTAAAACCAATGACCCTATAAAAGCTAATGGAACTCCTGCAAGCCAAACAGACCCCATTTCCAGCAACATTGAAAACTTGGTATCTCCTCCACTTCTTAATATACCAACTATTATTGTTCCATTTAAAGACTTAACAGCAAAGAATATACCTAAAATAATCAATAGCATTTTTGAGGTATATCTTAATTGTGGTGTTAAATCCCTAAAAAGCATTAAAATAAAATCTGAAGTAAAAATTAGAATTAAACCCAATAATAGTCCTAAACTAGCTGATATAAATAAAAACCTTTTTGCATATTCAATAGCAGTATCTTCTTCATCAGCTCCAATTTTATTTCCTACCATAACTGTACAGGCATTTCCTACTCCCCTTGTAAATACCATAAAAAGATTCTGAACTGTGCTCAAAATCTGTATAGCAGCAGCAGCCTCTGTACCTATTTTAGCATATGCTACTGAATAGAGAACATTTCCTAAGGACCAAAAGGTTTCATTTACAATTACAGGTAATGAAGTTTTAAAATACTTATATATAAAATCCCTATTCCAATCAATTAAATCCTTTATAGTTCCCCTTAAAGGTCCATCTGATGAATAAATTGAGTACAACACCACCAATAATTCTACTACTCTTGCCAGTAAAGTAGCATATGCTGCTCCTTTTACCTCTAATCTTGGAAAACCAAAATGTCCATATATTAATAAGTAGTTAAATACTAAATTTATCAGAAAGGATATGACGCTTACCACCATGGGCATTTTAGCATCTCCTGTACTTCTGGATGATATTTGGAAAGTAAAGCTAACTCCAAATACAACATAGGAAAATATAACAATTCTTAAGTAATCAACTCCAAGCTTAATAACTTCATTATCACTACTAAAAATTCTCATAATATTATTTGGTGCAATAAGCACTACTACAGTGAATATTATTCCTATTATTATAGATATGGTCAAAGCTATCCCTAATATTCTCTTAATATTCTTTTCATCTCTTTTCCCCCAAAACTGGGCTACAAATATTGCTGACCCTGATGCTATACCAAATATTATCAGCGAATAAAAGAAAAAAACCTGATTAGCAAGTCCTACAGCAGCCAAACTATCTTCACCTAAACTAGTAATCATAAACGTATCCAGCATATTTACGGATGATGTAATTAAATTCTGCAATGTTATAGGTATTGCTATTGCAATTAATGTACTAAAAAAAATCTTGTCTTTAAACATATTCTTTATCGTAGACATCATCTCTTTCCTCCGTTTAATTTAGTGTATGAAGCTTTTTTGATTCTATCATATAAATCCTATATTGACTATAGGATAAATCTTTAAATTTTTGATATAAATCAAAGCTTTTAAATCACACTAATTATATAATATACTTGAATAATTTTTGGAGGGATGCAAATGGAAGAAAAAAAAATCAACTGGTTCGATAAATCCTATGCAGAAATAGTAGAGCATATTATGGAAAATTATCATGAAAAGCTACACGCTCAAATGAAAGACTTAAGCAAATTTACTACTACAATACTGAAGGTTCATGGTACAGAACATGATGAATTATTTGAGGTACACAGGCTATTTCATATAATTCAGATTAACATGATACAGCACCTTATTAAACAGGAATCTAGAATATTTCCCATTGTAAAAAGATATAGCAGAAGACCTATAGAAGAACTATTGAATAAAGCTATAAGTGAAATTAATAAATATAAATCAAAAGAGGATAATACAGTGGAACTTTTGGAAAAGCTTGAGTCTATTACAGATGGATACACAGCTCCTGAAGATGGCTGTGCAACTTATGAAAGGACTTATGAACTGTTAAAGGAATTTCATTTAGATATAATATCTCATCTACAATTTGAAGAGGAAATGTTATTTAATAGACTAATAGAGGAAAAAGAATAGTCCTTCTTCTCTGATAAAGAGAAGAAGGACTATTTTATCCCATATTGACTAATACATAGTGTTTTCCCCCATCATCAACAAGATTGATAAACTTCTCTTTAATCTCCACATTATCAGCAAAAACGCTTTCTATTCCTTTATTTACTCCATTCTTATTATTAACTTTAATGTAATACATTGTATTCTTGTATTTATACCTTATTTTAAAGCTTTCCCAATTTTTAGGAATGCATGGATCTATATATAATCTGTTTCCTTCAATGGAAAATCCTATTATGTCCTCTAGCCCTACCATGTACATCCATCCAGAGGAGCCTGTATACCAGGTCCATCCCCCACGTCCTTGATGTTGGGGATTTGTATATACATCAGCAGCTACTACATAGGGTTCTACTTTATAGTTTGAAACCTCTATAGAAGTCCTGCTATGATTAATAGGATTTATCATCTTAAATAAACTATATGCCTTATCTCCATCCCCCATCATTGCAAAGGCTTTTATAACCCAAATAGCTGCATGAGTATACTGTCCCCCATTTTCTCTAACACCTGGTACATAGGATTTAATGTACCCAGGATTTAATTCCACAGAATCAAATGGTGGAGTAAGAAGAGATATAGTACCTGAATCTTCATCTATTAAATACTTTTCTACTGAATTTAGGGCAATCCTAACTCTTTCCTCATCTCCCAGTCCTGATATTACTGCCCATGATTGAGCTATAGAATCTATTGTACATTCACTATTTTCTTTAGAACCTAATGGAGTTCCATTGTCAAAATAAGCTCTTCTATACCACTCTCCATCCCATGCATTCTCCTCAATAGATTTTTTTAGTGAAGATATTATATCCTCATATTTTCTTATTCTATTTTCATCCTTCATAATCTCGCATATTGGAATAAAGTTTTTCAAAACTGTTGCCAAAAACCATCCCAGCCATATAGATTCTCCTTTTCCTTTGTAGCCTACCTTATTCATTCCATCATTCCAATCTCCTCCACCCATAAGAGGCAGCCCTCTTTCGCCAAATCTTAAGGCCTTATCAATTGCTCTTATGCAGTGTTCATAAACTGAACCTATATCCTGAGATACTTTGGGAACTTCATATCTTTCGTCTTCGTTTTCCTTTAAAGTCTCACTCTCAATAAAAGGTATATTCTCATGTAATATGCTTGTATCTCCAGTTACTCTAATATATTTGGCTACACCAAAGGGTAACCATAATAAATCATCTGAGTATCTACTTCTTATCCCTTTGTGTACTTCACTTCCAGGTATTGGATGCCACCAATGTTGAATATCTCCTTCTTTATACTGATGTGCGCAGTTCCTTAAAATCTGTTTCTTGGCTATATCAGGCATATGATATAGAGCATTCGTCACATCCTGCATCTGATCCCTCGCTCCAAAAGCGCCACCAACCTGATAGAACCCAGTTCTGGCCCATATACGGCTGACAATAGTCTGATATATAAGCCAGCTATTCATCATAAAGTTTAATGTATCATCTGGAGTTTCAATATATATCTTTGAAAGAGTCTCATTCCATAGGTCTTTAACTTCATCCAATGCTTTTTTGGATAATTGCACATCTGTGTACTTATTTATAACCTCAAGTCCTTGTTGGATTTCACTTGCTTCTCCCATTAATAATGTCAATTCCTTTTCTTCTTGAGGAGAAAGAGTTACATTGACTCTAATTGCAATACATGGATTATAGCCTAATCCTAATGTGTTTGACAGTCTCAGCTTTTTTAGCCCCTCTGGCATCTCATAATTTGGTATAGTTCCTAAAAACTCTATTCTATCTCCAGTATAAGAATCTATACTCTCTGATGTACCAATAAACATAGTACTTCCTTTGAACTCACTGTTTGCAGTATTCTTCACAATAAATACTTTCCCTACAACATCTGTTTCAAGTAGTTTTTCAGTTTCCTCATCTGTTACTCCCAATACTGGCCTTATATAATAGTATAGGCTTAGTTTCCTAGTATCATTAGATTCATTTCTTAACCTTATTAAATTTATTTTAATACTGTCTTCTTTTGGGACAAATACTGTTAAATTCTGTTCAATTCCATGGCTATTGTGATAGAATTTTGTATATCCTTGACTATGGACTATTATATAATCATTATCATCCCTAATAGGCTTTGGAGTAATAGTAAATGCTTCACCTGTATCTTCATCTATTAAATAGATAATCTCTCCCTGATGACTAATTACAGAATCATTGTACCATGGTGTTAGTTTATTTTCTCTGCTATTTTTGGACCAGGTAAAACCACTGCCATCTTCTGTTATTATAAATCCAAAATCTCTATTAGAAATTACATTTACCCATGGCATTGGAGTATTTATCCCCTTGGACAACCTTATTATATACTCTCTTCCATCTTTAGAAAATCCACCGTATTCGTTAAAGTATTTTAAGTCTAAAGCAAGCATTTTCTTTTCATATAGCTTTCTATCATTATTAAATACTTTATAAGGTATGTTGTTTCGAATAAAATCTGTGTTTTTAAAGCTTTCTTCTGCCCTAACTATTACATTCGCGAATTTATACAATAGTACTTTATCTTCTTCTGGTAATGTATTCTCATTAATAATAAATACTCCACCTAATCCTCCAACTGAATTTCCCCTTTTATCATATACCTCCTCCCTTATACTTTCATAAAGAGGTTGATAATAAGCGCTTTTATCTTTGTTCAATATCACTAAATCAACAGCAATACCCCTATAGGACCAGTACTTATGTGCATCCAATATTCTAGTTAAATTACCTATTCCTTTCATAGAGCTAATTGTTACAAGCAGTATAGGATTATCACCTGAAATACCTCTAGCCCACAAACCTTCTCTACCTTTAGTATTCTGTTTAATGATAGATGAATACTTTAATTTGTTATTATCCGTAAGATATAGTAATTTAGGCAATAGCTCCTCATAGGGATTTTCCTTTCTCCGATTCAAGTTTAAATATCCCATTTCAGTTTGAGATTTTGTTCTTTGAAGATCTATTGCCAGCTTTATATTATTTTTATCATTATACTTCTTCAATATATCCAAAGCTTCAGTTTTACTGTTAGTCAATACAGTGATATAAAATATATCAATTTTCCCTTTAGGAGGTATTTTTACTTTCTTTCCAATGCTCATTATGGGGTCTAAGACAATACCTGTAGTATTGGTTAACCCTTTTTCCATTGCCTTTGGATTATTTATGGAGTTGGATCTACCTATGAAATTTAACCTGCTGGTCTCATATTGAAATTTATCAACTCCATCATGAAAAGCTCTCGCAAAATGCAGTATCCAAACATCTCTTTGATTATCTTGCCTTTTTCTCCTATGAGCAAGTAGTCCTTCCAATTCCTCAACAACTTCAGTTCTTATAAATAAATTATTGAAGGCTGGATGTGCCATATCAGAATTTATGCTTTCTCCTACAACCTCAAAATAGCTTATAGTTTCCAGTAATGCTTCCTCATCTCCATCATTTGCTATTCTAATCCTTCTTATTTCACCAGATTCCTCAGGTAATAGATATATATCCATTCTAGTCTCAATATACCCATCTCTCCTCTTGAATACAGCTTTGTATTGGTGAAATTCAACATCATAAGAGTCAGGTTCTAAACAATAAGGTACATAAGTAGAAGACCAAAACTTGTTATTCTTTATATCCTTAATATATACAAACTGTCCATATGGACTTGTGAGGTAATCTTTCCTCCATCTGTTGATATAAGTATTCCCATCTTTTGAAAAACCTTCTCCTCTATTCGTAATCATCAATGTATAGTTACCAGAAGATAAAAGATGACATTTGATAGACTCAATATGTTCCTTTGAATATACCCTCTTTTCCCATGTATCCTCTCTTTTCCTAATGATTTCAACTTGCTCTAAATTTTCCATTCCCTTAGATATTATAGGAATATGAGGTATCCTTTCCTGCAACAAGAATTCTCCACATTTCATTTGTGGATCTCTGTGGAATCTCTTGATTAATATATCATCATTAATAAAATTGTTTATTGCTGCAAATATCATACCTTGATGATGGCTCATATAGGATTTTACTATGCCTTTATCCAGATGAGATGGCAGTCTTTGGGCAGTATAGTCTACTGCTTCATAAAATCCATAAGGCCCTTTCATTCCTTCATCTATTAACCTCTTTATATTATCCATAACTCCCTTATAGTCAAAACTTAATGCCAGGAAAGTTGAATATGGTGATACAACCAGTTCTTCTTTTAACCCCCTCTTAAACCCTAAGGATGGTACACCAAAAGCCTTGTATTGATAACTAAGAAGATTATCGAAGGCAAAAAATCCAGATTCAGATATTCCCCAAGGTACATTATTTTTCATTCCATATTCTTTCTGTACATTTATTGTTGTTCTGTAAGTCTCATCTAATAATGTATTTCTATAGTTCTTTATTACTAAACTAGGCATTAGATATTCAAACATAGTTCCAGACCATGAAGCCAAGCTTAAACTTCCATTCTCCTTTACTAAGGATTTTCCTAGTCTCTCCCAGTTTTTTAATGGAATTTCCCTTCTTGATATTGCTATATAGCTAGAAATCCTCGCTTCGGAAGCCAATAAATCATAATAGTTATTCAATGTCTTATCCTCGCCAACATTATATCCTATATAGAACAGGTCCTTTGATTCATCATATAGAGGTTTGAAATTTGTATTATTAATAATACTTTCTATTCTTTCAATTACCTTTACTGCATCTTCCTTGTTTTCAGTCTCGTGTAAATACTCTTTAATCCCTTCCTTTAATACTATTAAATAGGCTATAAAATTTCCACTGTCCACTGTTGAAACAAATATAGGTCTTAAAGGCTCTAAATTTGTAGTGTCATACCAGTTATATAGATGCCCTTCCCACTTTTCAAGTCTTTCTATTGTATCTAATGTACGATTTACTAATAAAATCATCTCTTTTGTATCTATAAATCCTAAGTCTCTGCTAGATAATACTGATAATAGATAAAAACCTATATTTGTTGGTGAAGTTCTATTGGCTACGCCATTATAAGGATATTCCTGAAAATTATCAGGGGGAAGATAGTTATTGTCTTTATCTGTGAATTCTTTATAATAGCTCCAAGTCTTCTTTGCAATATCCATAAGGAGGTTTATATCCTCTTCCTTCTTATCTAATATTTCTACCTCTTTCTTACTTATATTAAAGGCTATAAAGGGTCCTAATAGCCATAGTATGGTAAAAAACAGGCTTAATAAAAAAGAATTAAAATCCCTAAATAAGGATAAAGACATTAGCAATACTGAAAAAATCACATTGCTCTTCATAAAAGCAATATAACCTTTTATATCATTTTTTAAATTTCTTTCAGCTTCAAAAGCTGTTGTCCATTCCAACAGATTTCTTTTAGAAACGTAGACTCTATATAGAGTTCTTATTATAGCATCTGCCATAAAATAAGCTTCTGTAGGTAAGAACATAAGTTGTAATATGCTCTGGTACAGTGTACTTTTATAACCTACTATTATATTACCATTAAGCTTTATGTTATTTAACCCTACTTTACCTCTCAATAGGTTTTGAATAATTTCTATTATGAAAGGCAAAAAAAAGTTTACCAATACTACTCCAATAAATATCCATTTGGTTTGCGGAAAAAACGCTATTCCAATAAATATAGCAATTAATAAAAATATGGGTAACAGGCTTCTCCTTAAATTATCTATCATTTTCCATTTTGAAAGAAGAGATAGGTTTTTTCCTAGTCTTTCAGTTACCCATCTGATTAGCTGCCAATCACCTCTAACCCACCTATGCTGTCTCTTCAAATATGATATAAATTTTTCAGGATACCCATCTAGAAGCTTAATATCAGTTGCCAGTCCTACTCTTATATAGCTTCCCTCTAATAAATCATGGCTTAAGACCATGTTTTCAGGAATAGCTTCTTTTAAGCATTTTTGAAAGACTTCCAGATCATATATACCTTTCCCCGTAAATATACCTTCACCAAAAAGGTCTTGATATATATCTGATATTGCATTTCCATAGATGTCCATCCCTCCATGACCAGCAAATATTCTTGTAAATAGAGTTTTATTACTGCTTTCTATATCTACTAGTATTCTAGGCTGTATAATACCATATCCCTCTACAACAATACCTTTTTCTTCATCTACTACTGCTTTATTTAAAGGATGAGAAATGGCACCTATAAGTTTTTTTGCTGAATCAATTGGAAGGTGAGTATCTGCATCTATTGTTATTACATACTTTATTTTACCTTTTATACTCGATATGTCCCCGCTTATGGTTTTAAAACTTGTATTTTCATCACCTAATAAAAGATTATTTAATTCTACTAAAGCTCCTCTCTTTCTTTCCCATCCTATCCAACTTCCTTGAGTATTTGAAAAGACCCTTTCTCTGTGAAGATAAAAGAATATATCCTTGTCCTTTGAATACTTCTTATTCAATTGACTAATCAACTCTACTCCTCTATTTAGAATCTCTTCATCTTCAGGTTTATCCTTTTGGTCTGCATCCTTGAAATCCCCCATTATGGCAAAATAGATGTTATCCTCATTGTTAGAAAGATAATATACTTCTAACCTTTCAATTAGTGCTTCCAAATGACTTTTGTCCATAATAAGGGTTGGAATTACCACCAGCGTTGCCTTATCTTCAGGTATTGTCCCCGAGTATTCAATTTTTGGTATTAATTTTGGCTTATATTTCTTTGTAAATATGCTGTTTACAATATTTAATATAATTGTCTCCAATGGTATAAAAAATACTGCAAAACCAATTGCAATTAGATATGGATTACTATCAACTGCAGCTATTCTTGCTGATATATATGTAATAAGTAGAGATAAAATCACTACGGGCAATAAATAGTAGCTAAGCTTTCTCAAATATAGGCTGTAATTCATACTGTTGTATCCAAAATAATTAAACAGCTTTTTACGGCCTTTATCTATTAAATAATATCCAACATGGGCTTTTTTGTCTCTTGCACCCTTTGAATATTCTTCTTCAGAAAACTCTAATGCCTTTTTTGCAACGAATATCTCTTGAATATTGAATCTCTCTGCTAACTCCTTTATATAAAACCTATAGTAGCTCTTTGATTGAGAATCCATTTTATCAAAAACACCTAATGGATCTAAAGAAAGAATATTATCTATCGCTCTAATGGATTTAAATATATTATCCCAGTTGAATATAGATATATTTCTTAAGGAAGTTATACCATATCCCAAATATACCTTATATTTTGATTGAAGCGTATATTCTCTTTCCAATATATTTTCTATGCTTCTTCCAGCGTAATCCAGCTTTTTATCTATTCTATCAATTATTTTCTGAAAATCATCACGTTCTTCTCTTATCCTTCGAGTAATCCTTTCAAGCTTTATGGAATCCATAGTAGGTATTTCCTCTATAATTCTCTCTATTGATTCATCTGAAAAAATGTCTACTTTATCTGCTTCATCCCATTTCTTTTTCATATCCAAAAGGCTTATGGAAATGTTTTTTATATACTCTATCAGACCTAAAGTAAGAAAACTTGGAAACCATTCTATTTCATCCAATGAAAGTATCTCTTCTTTTTGGAATTCATTGATAAAACTTATTAATCTATCTTCAGTAATATTCCCCGTTGAATTATTAATAAACTCTACTGCCAATGCATAGATTCTTGGATATCCTCTATAAGGTCCATCCTTTACCATATTTAGTATTACACTTTTCTCTTCTTTAATTGTTCTTTTTAGCCTTCTGTATGTTAGCTCTATAAAATAGAAATTATCCAGTAGCCATTCTGCTCCCTTTGGATAGGAGCTGTTTCTTGTTGTTTCATTGTTAAAGTATATATATGCATTTTCTATATCATAAAAGTTAGAATCCAATCTATTTAATATGAACTTTTTAGTATTAGATTTTCTGTCTGTTCTATACAGAGTATGAATTTCTTCTCCTTGGACGGTTAATCTGTTATCACTTCTTCTCATACTCTTTCTTTCCTTCCTTTCATATAAGTGTTATTTCCTTATTATATTATTGACTTTTTCATTGTATTGTGTCCAAAGTTCCTCTGCATATTCTTCATTATAGCCTTCTATATAAAGATTGAATTTAGGATTCTCGTCATCAGGCTCTATAAGCACCCATCCCTTATCTTCAATAAATCTTACTCCTTTAATTAGCTCTATCCCCTGTTTTCTGTCTAAAGTAAGCCTTCTAATGATTTTCCCTTTATCGTCCCACCTACAGGGAATTTCCTTTTTAAAATAGTAATATTCAGGCAACTCATGAATCAATTTATTTATAGTTACATCATGGCCAATTAAATAATCTAATATTTTACCTGTAGCCCATATGGAATCAAAGCTAACAATATATTGAAAATCGTCATTTTTCTTTATAATAGTTTCAATAATATCAGCTATATTTGATTTGCTATAGATAGTCCTTCCTTTATATTTCTTTGCCAATCTTTCCATTACCCTCGGATAATTATATGGAACAATGGCTTCCTTTACAGCACCAGTTTTAAATCCTATTAACATAGCCAGCATATAATACTTATCATCTTCCACGACATTAAACCCGTCTGTCAAAGCCAGTCTCTCTCCATCGCCATTATATAAAGCTCCCATAAATCCACTTTCATCCAGTACAACTTCTTTTATATCTTCTATGGTCATTCCTTTATTAAATTCAACTACTCTTACCTTGCATCCTATAGCACTTAAATATGATTTAGCAAGCTCTAATAGATTTTCAGATGGAGAAGATATGACTATATAAGGTTTTTCTTTTGCAATTTTATCTCTATTTATTATTTTTGATATCCCTTCTTTTAAATAGATTTGATGAAAATTGTAAACATTAACAATATCTTTTATCTCCTGTCCTTGGCACCTTCCAAAATCCTCTAAAATGAATGTGTTTTCAACTTTTCTTTCAGTATCTTTATCTATATTAGCACTATTTTTGTTAATAAACTCTAAATATACAGTATTATGGTCATAACAATCCGTCCTAATCTGTACTCCACCGTCTGCTTTATAGTACTTTATTCCAAATCTGCACATTGGCAGAGTACTATCCTTTATATCTATTACTAATGCACCTGTAGACATAATACCTGTTATAATAGAATTCTTTAAAAGTATGGAAGCATTATGCTCATCGCTATTTACAACAAAAGTTCCATTAGTATTTATCGTAGTTGCAAAAGAAGCACCTAATTTCGATGCTACTTCAGGAGTTATACTTTCATTTACTTTTCCAGATACATTTCTATAACCAAATAATTTTTTTGATGCCCTATCTTCCCATTTCAAATTGCTTGACACAATAACATTTTCCTCAACTATCTTATTAGGCCAAATCTTTACCTTTGGCCTAATGGTGCTTAGTTTTCCTATTCTAGTGAAAGCTCCAATAGCAGAGCTATCAAATATTCTTACCTTTTCATCTACTTTTATATCATTGCACAATACAGATTTTCTAATCTCACAATCGTTTAATATGGATACATTGTCCCATATTATACTCCTTTTTATGGAAGTTCCCTCACCAATAAAACAATTATCACCTATAACAGTGTAAGGCTCAATAACAGCGAAAGATTTTACTATAGAGTTCTTACCTATGTACACAGGAGGGTATATTCTTGTATTTTTTTCAATAATAGTGCCTTCTCCTACCCATATTCCATTACTCATATTCTTACCAATAAGAATATGATTTTTTTCATCTTCTAGTATGTCAATATGGGTTTGTATATAGCTGTTTAAATCTCCCACATCACACCAATATTCATCTGCTATATATCCATACATTGGCACACCATCTTCTAATAGCTTTGGAAATAAATCTTTGCTGAAATCAAAGTTTTGTCCTTTTTTATAGTTGTTAAATACTTCAGGCTCAAGTATATAAATACCTGTATTTATAGTATCGCTAAATACTTCACCCCAGCTTGGCTTTTCTAAAAATCTTATTATTTTTCCATCATCTTCAGTTATAACAATTCCATATTCTAGTGGCACTGGTTCCCTTTTTAGAATCAATGTTGCCTTTGATCCCTTTTCTCTATGAAAACCATATGCTTTTTGTATATCTATATTTGTAAAGGCATCCCCACTAATTACAACTATTGTACTATCCAAAAAATCCTCAACATTTCTTACACTTCCTCCTGTTCCCAGTGGAGTATCTTCTATATAATAATTGATTTTTACATCAAATTTACTTCCATCTCCAAAATAATCCATAATCACATTAGGCAAGTAATGTAAAGTAACTGCTATTTCATCAATATTATGTTTTCTTAAAAGTTCAATACCGTATTCCATTACTGGTTTGTTAAAAATAGGTACCATTGGCTTAGGAAGATCACAAGTTAAAGGTCTAAGCCTGGTACCATTTCCACCTGACATAATTACTCCTTTGATGACAATCACTCCCTTGTATAATAGTGATATTATCTATTTTGTACTTAGGAGCTTTTTTTATACATATAAAAACCTCCAGGATTTATCATCCTGGAGGTTTTTAATTATTTCACTAATTCTATTCTCTCCATAACTTTCTTTTCGATGTCTTTTACCTTCTTTTCGGCTAGAGTATTGTTATTTCCCTTTGAATATATATATATTTTTATTTTAGGTTCTGTTCCTGATGGTCTAACAGCATACCAAGAACCTTCATCAAAGAAGTATTTTAGCACATTTGATTTTGGAGTATCTGTATTATCTTTTAGGTAATCAATAGTATTAACTAGTTTCATATCTCCAATTTCAGTAATAGGGTTATTTCTGAAGGATTCCATAATGCGCTGAATTCTTTCGCTTCCTTCTATACCTTCAAGGACAATGGATATGAGATTGTTTAAATAGTATCCATGCTCATCGTATAGTTCTTCTAATACATCTAATAGTGTTTTCCCTTGTTTCTTATAAAAAGCTGCCATTTCAACTATTAGCATTGATGATATAACTCCATCCTTATCCCTTACAAATGTATTATATACATATCCAATGCTCTCTTCATATCCAAATATAAAGGTATGTTTCTTAGTTTTATCAAACTCATTAGCTTTACCACATATATGTTTAAATCCAGTTAAGGTTTCTATAGTACTTACATTGTATTTTTCAGCTATAGCTTTACTTAAATCTCCTGTTACAATGCTCTTCACTATAGCTGCATTTTGTGGAATGGTACCCGCTTCATGTCTTGAAGATAGTATATAGTTTACTAATAAGGCACCAATTTGATTTCCATTTAAAGCTATAAATTCTCCACTTTTATCCTTAACCATACAAGCTACTCTGTCACAATCAGGGTCTGTAGCCAATAATATATCTGCATTTCTTTCTTTCCCATATCTTTCGGAATACTCAAAGGCTTTTACATCCTCCGGATTTGGATAGCCTACTGTTTTAAAATCTGGATCCGGGTTTTCCTGTTCTGGTACTACAAATACATTTGTAAATCCTCTTTCTCTTAAGACTCTTCTTACAAGCTTATTTCCTGTTCCATTAAGTGGGCTATATATTACACTTATATTCTTATCTACATCATCTCTTAATCTTGAATTTATTACATCTTCTACATATTGATCATCTATTTCTGCTCCGATATATTTTATCAATCCCTTTTCAATTCCTTCTTCCATGCTTATAAGCTTGATAGCTGAAAAATCCCTTATTCTATTTATATTATTAAGTATTTCTGATGCTATATCATCAAGTATTTGAGACCCTTCCTCCCAGTAAACCTTGTATCCGTTATAATCCTTTGGATTGTGACTGGCAGTTATTACTATTCCTGAAATAGTATTCAGCTTTCTGATGGTATAAGACAATAAAGGTGTTGGTCTTATATCATCAAATATATACACTTTTATACCATTGGCAGCTAAAACTCTTGCTGCTATACCAGAAAACTCCTTTGAAAAATGCCTTACATCATAGGCTATTGCTACGCCTCTGTCTTTAGCATTACTTCCTTTCCCTAATATGGTATCTGCTAATCCCTGGGTAGCTAAGGCTACAGTATATTTATTCATTCTATTGGTACCTGCACCAATTATTCCTCTTAACCCAGCAGTACCAAAAGTTAAATCCTTATAAAATCTACTTTTTATCTCTTCTTCATTATCTTTAATAGCCTCCAGCTCTTTTTTAGTATCAGCATCAAAAAATTCACTTGTAATCCAATATTTGTATTTCTCTAGATAATCCATGGAATACCTCCTATACTCAATTGTTTACCATAAGTTTCCCCTTATTAACTTTTTATATTATAACATAATATAATACTCCCTTCCATATTTATCATATGAAGGGAGTATTATAATTACATACTTTTACTATGCTAATTTTTCTGTAAGAACTTTAACTCCTTTGCCAAGTATGTCTTTTTTGCCCAACCTGTAAAGTGTTCTCTCTATAGCTGATATTGTTGATACAAGGTAATGAGTATCAATATTGCCCATATGTCCTAGTCGAAACATCTTACCTGCATATGGCCCTAATCCTCCTGCTACTGCTACTCCTTCCTCTGCTAATACCTTTCTGAACTCTCCATCTTCTATTCCTTCCATATATATTACATTTGATAATGTTACCGCTCTGTGCTCTTTCTCTGCTAATATTATAAATCCTAATTCTTCTAATGCTGCCTGCATTGCCTTTGCTACTTTTACGTGTCTTTCATATCTCTTTTCTATTCCTTCTTCTTTTATGATTCTTAGTGATTCTTTTAGTGCCCATATCATATTTACTGCTGGTGTTGCAAAGTATTTTGATGGATCATTCATTATTGGAATCCACTTTTCAAAGTCTATATAGTATTCTCTTATTGTTCCGAGTGATTTCCTTCTTTCCAGTGCTTTTGGTCCTGCTAATACTATCGCAAGTCCTGGTGCTACTCCTAGGGCTTTCTGTGAACCTGTAATAAGTACATCTATTCCCATTTCATCTAGGTATTCTGGCTCTGCTGCTGTAGCACATACACCATCTACTATAAGAACAGTATCTTCATACTTCTTTACTATCCTTCCTATTTCAGCTATTGGTGCACATACTCCTGTTGAAGTATCCACATGGGTTACTGTTACAGCTTTATAGTTCTTTTCACTTAGCTTCTTTTCAATTTCTTCTACTGGTACTATAGTTCCCCATTCAGATGATAATACATCTACATTTAATCCTTTTCTTTCACAAATCTCCGCATACCTGTCTCCAAAATAACCATGGGATACTACTAATACATTGTCACCTTCTTTTACAACATTAGATATTCCCATTTCCATAGCTAAGGTTCCAGTACCTGCTATAACAAATGCTTCTCCCTTTGTTCTGAATATTTCCTTAAGGTCATTAACTACTTCTTTTAAATCCTTTATAAAATCTGGATCACCAAAGGCAACTGTTTCCCTGCCCATCTGGTCCTGAATTGACCTTTCAACAGGTGTAGGTCCTGGAATCATAACAAGCTTTTTATTTTTCACGCCTATCCCCTCCTATTTTTTAAAATCACCATATCAATTTAATATATATTTATTAGAGTTTTTTAATATAAGTAAATATATTTTTCTTATGTTAATCATATAGTAACTCAATTTTATTAGTGTGTCAATGGTAATTTATAAATAGTAATACTTATTAATCTTTGATAATCGTTTTTAAATACATACATTTTATAAAAAAAGTGTCTACTTTCATATATACCTGCAAGTAAACACTTTTCTCAATCTTTTTCAATTGATTTAATAAATAGTTTTCAAAGAATTGGTGGCTTCCTTTGATATTTCTACAACATCCTTTAGCCACTTTTCTTTATTCTCTTTTGTAAATCTAGCTGTTGGCCCCGAAATCGTAATACAGGCTATGACATCATTATTTAAATCAAAAATAGGTGATCCAATACAGCTAACCCCTAGCTCCCTCTCCTCATTATCAAATCCATAACCATTTCTTCTTATTTCTTGCAATTCTTTTATTAATTCTTCTTTGGTTACTATAGTGTTATCCGTGTATTTTGTTAGTTCTATTTTATCTATTATAGAGTTTAGAACTTCTTCGGGTTTATAAGCTAAGAATATTTTTCCTGCTGCAGTACAGTGCAATGGTGCAGTTGCTCCTGTTTTGGTAAACATCTTCACTAATTTGTCGCTTTCTTCCTGTGCTATATATACTATTTGATAATTATCCATTATAGTAAGGTTAACTGTTTCACCCGTTATATCCTTTAACTTCCTTAAATATGGTCTCAATATAACAGATAAATGATTTTGTTCATATGCTAAAATTCCTATTTGCCAAAGCTTTAACCCTAGCTTAAACTTCTTAGTTTTTTTATCCTGAACAATTATATTACATTCCTTTAGAGTATTTAATAAATGATAGGTAGCACTTACTCCATAGTTTAACCCTTTACTTATTTCAGTAACTCCAACTTCTCCCTTTGAATTAGCAATAAACTCTATTACTTCTATTGCTTTAATAACAGAGCCTATGACCTTTTTTTCTTTCCTTACATTATCTACCTCTCTCACTTTTGTCCCTCCAAATTTTTTATTACTGGCCAATTTCACTTTACTAATAGTAATTTAATATTGTTAAATATTCTATTCCTTTTATAGCTAAAAGTCAATATTTAACATCAGTTCACATAATGAACCTAAAACATATTCATTTTGACGTTTCATATCTACTAATTTCTTTCTCTATATCATCTACAGCATATTCAATAGCATATACTGGATTTATATTGTATTTTACCGTCAGGTCATTTAATTCCTTTATCTCATATTGAGATGGAGATTTATGCTCATCATATTTACCATTATTTGAATGAATATGTATATACTCAATATATTTCCTAAGTTCAATTATCCACTCTTCAAGTGGATTTCCCTTTAACTTGGCATGTCCTATATCAAGATTTACTCTAATATTTGGTATATTGACAGTCTCTATGTACTCTTTAAGCATTTGAGGACTATCCTCAAATACATTTTCAATTAAAACCATTCCCTTATAATCTGATTCACTCAAAATTTCTAACCAAAATTCCCTGGTTTTTGAATTCATCAGATTATTTAGGCAAGGCTCATTTAAATATGGATTTATCTGGCTATGGAATACTATATAATTTGCCTGTAACTCCTTTGCAATATTTAATGCCTTTATATATTTACTATAGCTTACTCTTCTTATATCTGGATCAGGACTTGCAGGTCTTAAATCCAAAAACGGTCCATGGATAGATATAATATTTTTAAAACCATTTAACATTTTTTTATATTCATCAACTTTAGATTCAATTGATTCATCTAGAGAAAACCTTGTAAAATCCTGAATTTCCACTCCAATATTTAATTTGAGAAATTCATTCACCTTAAAATCTTCAATACTTTTTACACACTTAACCATTTTAAGCATATTATCATCTCCAACAGTAAATATTTACTATATTATCATTTCTAAAAACAAAGGCTTTGACTAATATTAAGCCAAAGCCTTTTTATATTATAAATGCTTTTTATATAGTTCATTATATCTTATAGCATTTCCTCTTATTCTCTCGACTTCCTCATCTGTAACATTTCTTACGACTTTTCCAGGCATCCCCAATACTAAAGAATTTGGTGGTATAACTTTTCCTTCTGGAACTAAGGCTCCTGCTCCAATAATACAATTGTCACCTATTACAGCTTTGTTTAGTATAATGGCTCCCATACCTATTAAACAATTACTCCCTATCGTACATCCATGTACTATTGCATTGTGTCCAATTACTGTATAATCTCCAATTTTAGTAGGTATATCTGTTTCGGTATGGACTACGGAATTATCCTGAATATTTGTAAATTCACCAATTGTAATTTTTTCAATATCTCCTCTTATTACTGCTCCATACCACACACTTGAACCCTTGCCAATGCTTACATCTCCAATAACACTAGCATTATCTGCTATAAAGGTATCTTCATGAATATCTGGTTTTATCCCCTTTAAATCTCTTATCATATACATTTCTCCTTCTCTTATAATTATATAATAAGATGATACCCAATATTTAGAAAAATAGCAACTATATATAAAATTAAGTTATTAACAATTTCTTTCTATAGAAAGAGAATTGCTACTCCGGTAACAGACAATATTGCTCCCAATATTTCTTTTAGCTTTATCTTTTCTTTTAAAAGAAAAATTGAAAAAGGAATTATGGTTACTGGCGTAATGGATGTAATTGTTGATGAAATACCAGCAGTGGTATATTGCAAGGATACTAAGGATAACGTCACTCCTATAAAAGGCCCAAACAATGCTCCAATGGTTATCTCCTTCATTGCTTTCTTATCCTTAACTGCTACATTAATATCTTCAAACTTATTAAGAATAAATAAAAGTACTGTAAAACCAATAAACCCTGCAATAATCCTTATCTGTGTCGATGCCAATGCATTGTATCCTTCCATACCTATTTTGCTTATTATTAGTCCTAAAGCTTGTCCAAAAGAGCCTAAAAATGCACAAATTAGTCCTTTTTTTGAATGATTGAGCTTAAGCTTCTTCTCTCCTTCATCCTTACCTAAAATAACAATAGCTATTCCAGAAACTGTAATTAACATTCCTAATAAGCTGATTAGATCTAGTTTTTCCTTAAGAAATATATATCCGAGTAAAGCTGTCAATGGTGGACTTGATGCCATTACCAGCATTGAAATTCTAGTGCCAACTTCTACATAAGCCTGAAAGAGAAATAAATCTCCTAAGGTTAAACCTATTAATCCTGATAAGCTAAGCCAAATCCAATTATGTAAAGTAGCATCTATAGGAAGAAAAAACCCCCTTTTAATCAAAGAATACAAGCTAACAAATAAAAAGCCTAATATTAACCTAATATAGTTTACAGATAAAGAACCAACCTTTTTCCCTGCACTTTCAAAGGAAATACCACTTATGTTCCAGCAAAGTGCTGTAGCTAAAGCTGCTAATTCTCCTAAATTTCTTAAAATCATATCTTCCACCGCCTTATTGCATATTTATGAGTATGTTTTCTGTTACAAATGCTATTTTAAACTAAAAAAGTATAGATTGCTAGTATATTAATCGTAATATTTTCATGATTTATTTCTTTTAACCATATATAAAATACTATATATAATAGTAATAGATATACCTGCCAATAGCCCATATCCCTGACCTTCAACTAATGGCATACTAATTATTATTATAATCAAACTCACAATTGCGATATAGGAGGAGTATGGATATCCTGGCAACTGGCACTTACCTTTTGGAGGACATCCATTCTTTTTTCGAAATCTATAATGTGTCAGTAGAATTACTAAATAAGTAAATAAAAAAGAGTATCCTCCTGAACTGGCTAAAAATCTATAAACTTCTGCTGGTAAAATAAAGCTCAAAAATAATGACACAAGCATTGCAGATCCTGAAAATATAATTCCTTTATAGGGAACATCTCCATTATCCTTCAACCATGTAGGTGCATGGCCTTTATCTGCTAAAGACCTAATCATCCTTCCAAGGCTAAACATAGATGCAAGCATGGTAGAAAGAATGGCAGTTATCAATACAATATTCATTATACCTCCAACCCAATTGAGGTTCCATCTTGTTAATGAAAATACTATGGGACTGTTTTCTTCTGTCAATATATCTGTAGGTACCAAAAATAAAATTATAATAATTGATAGTATATATAAGCTTAGAAGTCCTATTACAGTACCATTTATTGCCTTTGGTATAGTATTATGCGGGTCTTTAGTTTCAGAAGCAGCTAATCCTATTATTTCAAATCCTGCATAGGATAGCATAACTATAAGCATACTACCAGCAATTCCTCCAATTCCTTCTGGTAGCCAAGGCTCTTCAGTAATGACAGTTAGTCCTACTGCAACTCTATTTGGAAAAATACCAACTATTAACGCAATACCTATTACTATAAACCCAACTATTGCTAATAGCTTAATAGAAGCCAAACTATTTTCAAGTCTGCTTAATCTTTCTGCTCCAAGTAAATTTAAGGCTGTTGCTAAAATGATAATAATAGAGCCAACAAACACGATAGGAACATCTGCTATCCATTTTTTTAGCAAAGTAGAGGCAGCAACTGCTTCACTTGACATTGCAAGAGTAATTCCAGTCCAATATACCCATCCTACAACAAATCCTAATGCAGGGCCGAATTCATTCTCTGCATAAGTACGAAAAGACCCTAAATCTGGGTTTGCAACTGTCATCTCAGATAATGCAAATAATATAAAATAGACTATAGCTCCTGATAATATATATGAAATTATTACTGCTGGCCCTGCAGCATTAATTGCAATACTGGAACCTAGAAAGAATGACCCTCCTACTACTGATCCCAGAGCCATCAATGTTAGTTTTCCTGCATTTAATCCTTTTTTCTCTTCCATAAACTACTCCTCCATATTCTTTTAATTAGTATTATCATATTTAGATTAATTTACTTATTCAAAAAATAAAAAGGTCCTGAAATTAATATTCAGAACCTTATAATTCTATATATTTTATTATTATATAATGTCCTTATTTATATCTATCGTAGCATACTATCTCATCAAGAGATTTTCTTGGTCTTGGAGAAGGAGTTTCATCTGGATAGCCTAGAGGAGTAATTGAAACTATCCTTACATCTTCAGGAACACCTAATATCTCCTTTGCCTTTTTTTCATCAAAACTACCTAGCCAGCAGGTGCCTAAACCTTGTTCATAGGCTTCAAGTATCATATATGCTGTTGCAATGGATAAATCTACTGTATACCTGTATTGACCACATTTCATGATGCTTTCTGGTTCAATTCCGCAGCAAACCAATATTATTGGAGCTTGTCCAACAAAAGGCTGCATTATTGCCTCGTCAACAAGTTTCTTTTTAGTTTCATCATCTCTTACAACGATGAATTTCCAGTTCTGCATATTCTTTGCTGATGGAGAAAGCCTTGCAGCTTCTAATACTTTTTGTAATTTTTCTTCCTCTACAGGTTTATCTTTATACTTTCTTATACTCCTTCTTTCTTTAATTGCAGATAATACATCCATAATATCACCCCTTTTTGCTTCTTTGATTATATTATAACAAATAGAAAATAAACAGTAGCTTTTTAATTCTTAATTTTATAAGCTTTAATACTATTTTATGAAGTTCATCTAACTATAATTTAAATTTATAATTATGAATAATTTAATTTAATAGTTTGAACCATACATAAAAATAATCTATAATACTATGCAGAACAATCGTTCTATATTTAGGAGGTTTTAATATGCTTGAAACAGAAAAAGCTTACATAGCTGGTATAATTGACGGCGAAGGCAGTATTATGCTAATAAAATTTCATAAAAATCAATATCCGTCGCCTTGTGTTTCTATTTCATCTACTGATGTAGAACTATTAGAATGGATTAAACAAACTACATAAATGGGTAGAATCATAAGTAAAAAAACTATAATAAAGAAAAGCATTTAGATTCATATACTTATTGAGTAATACATAATGATGCTATTAATCTTTTAGATAAGATAGAACCTTATTTAGTCATTGGCAAGAAAAAAATGAGAGCTAGATTTATATTAGATAACTACAAATCAGTAACTCCTAGAAATGGAAATTATTCATATGAAATGCTAAGAAAAAAGGAGCAATTATATATTGATTTTATGAAAATATAAAAAACCTTAACTAGATTCTAGCCTAGTTAAGGCTTTATGTAATGGTGGAGGCGGTGGGACGTGTTATCCAATAGTTTCCTAATGGCACTGACTATATCTTGAGGTCCTTGACCTCTCTGGCGTGTTATGGAAGATATCATAGTCTAAATCTTCCATCCTAGTACTGCATATCATATTGACTTAGCAGCCTATGAGTCGATACAGGGCTGTTGGATTTCTCCTCATACCCCTCGGTATTAGCATAGGTTTCCCCTTAGCCTTCACCGATTAAGCCAGATTATCACCTATAGATCGCTCTATAGGGCGACTCCTCACGAATCGAACCCACGTCCGAAAATATTTCCACAGAAGCTTCTCCGAGTGCAGTCAGTATTTTTTAATTCCCTCAGCTTAACTCCTACTGACAGGATTTAAACCTTGGTAGCTTCATATATTCCGTTCCTAGCTCAAAGCTTTGCTAGGCTCGGTACCCCACTAATTTGATGCCCTATTCCAGGTCGTGGGATTCCTAGATAGGACAAGCTGCTTTAATTAAGCAGCTAAAGCGTAATTTTCGTCTGCGTTTATTTTTAGTTGCCACTTTTAACGTTGCTTGGCGACAACGACTCGCTACTCCTGCTTCTATATCCCCGTCGAAACCAAATTCGCCCCCATATTTTTTATCGTAAAATTAATTATAGCAAATAATAAATTTTATGTCAACTAAATATACATTTTATGGTATCAACCATTATACTTTTCTGAAAGATGTTGTTTCATTCTTCTTTCAGCATCCTTTTTAGCTATGTCCTGCCTTTTATCATATAGTTTTTTGCCTTTTGCTACTGCCAATTCCATTTTTACTAATCCATTCTTTATATATATACTCAAAGGCACTAATGTATACCCTTTTTGCATTATAAATGAATTAAGTTTTCTTATCTCTCTCTTATGAAGTAACAACTTTCTCTTTCTCAATGGGTCTACATTGTATATATTTCCTTGTTCATAAGGGCTTATATGCATGCCATATACAAATACCTCTCCATTTTCTATAGCTGCATAGCTTTCCTTTACATTTACTCTGCCCTGTCTAATAGATTTTACTTCTGTACCGGTTAAAGCCAATCCTGCCTCTACAGTATCTTCAATAAAATATTCATGTCTCGCTTTTCTGTTTGTAGCAACTACTTTTAACTCTTCCTTCTTCATACTATCACCACTTTTATTAGTCTAAAAAAAGTTTATCAGCCTTTTAAATACTTGTCAATAGTGTTGCAATCCTCCACTATATATATGATAGCAAATACATAGGGCAAACATAAAAGCTTGCCCCTATAAGCTTTATATTATACGCTCTTTATTCTTATATTTAAGTGGTAAATCAATGAAATGAGACAAAAGAACCGTCCCCATGTCTTATGGTTCAAGCATAAAGTCTATAGTTCTGTTTATTAGATTTGTGTCCAGTACTCTTACCTTTACTATATCTCCTAACCTATATATCTTTTTCGTTACTTCTCCTATAATATAATAGTTCTCCTCATCAAATTCATAATAGTCATCAATCATATTTTCAAAATGTACCAACCCTTCTACAGTATTTTCAAGTTGTACATACATTCCAAAGGGAGTTAAGGATGAAACCATACCTTCGTAAACATTCCCTATTTTTTCAGTCATGTATTCTGTAATTTTTAAATCGTCTACTTCTCTTTCTGCTTCTTCAGCCATCCTTTCAGTAGCTGACGTTTGCTCTGCTACCTTTGGCAGTATGTTATTAAGCTTTGATATTTCCTTTTGAGTCAATTCTCCCTTGTTAAACTTCTTTATTATTCTATGAATTTGTAAATCTGGATAACGCCTTATTGGAGAAGTGAAGTGTGAATAGTATTTCGCTGCTAATCCAAAATGAATATCATGACTACTGCTATATCTAGCTTTTTTCAAAGATCTTAATATAATTGTGTTTATCAAAACTTCTTCTTTTTTTCCTCTTATTTCCTTGGTAATTCTCTGTAATTCCTTAGGATGAATTTCCTGGCTTCCTTTTATTATATATCCAAAGTTGTTTAATATTTTATTTAATGATTCTATCTTTTCCTCGTCTGGCTCTTCGTGAATTCTATATAAGAAAGGAACCTCTGCCCAATACATATCTTCCGCTACAGTTTCATTACAAACCAGCATAAACTCCTCTATTATTCTATTAGCAATTCTTCTTTCTTCCTTTACTATATCTACAGGTTTACCCTTTTCATCTAATATAATCCTTGCTTCCGGAAAATCAAAATCTATACTTCCTCTTCTGTCTCTCTTTTCTTTAAGTATATGGCATAGCTCTTCCATTATTTTTAAATCCTTTATTATTTCTTCCATTTCCTTAAATGCAGTCTCATCATTGTTTTCTAACAAGTCTGATACATCATCATATATAAGCCTTGCCTTGCTATTTATAACTGATTCTACAATTTCATGCTTTAAAACGTTTCCTTTTCTGTCAATGTCCATGAATACAGAAAGTGTTAGTCTATCTTCATTTGGCTTTAGACTGCATATTCCATTAGATAATTCTTCCGGTAACATTGGTATTACCCTGTCTATTAGATATATACTGTTTCCTCTTTTTAAGGCTTCCTTATCTAAAGAAGAATTTTCCTTAACATAATATGAAACATCAGCAATATGAACCCCTAATCTGTAATTATCTCCAATTCTCTCTATGGAAACAGCATCATCAAAATCCTTTGCATCAGGCCCATCTATGGTAAAGGTGTTTAATTGTCTTAAATCAACTCTTCTTTCTATTTCTTCCTGACTAATAGTCTTTTCAATTTTACTTGCTTCTTTTTTGACCTTTGAAGGAAAATCTTCAGGAAGTTTAAACTGCTTTATTAATGATAAAATATCTACTCCCTTTTCTCCTACATTCCCTAATATCTCAACAATCTTACCCTCTGGGTTTCTCCTCTTTTCAGGCCATCTGGTTATTTCCACAACCACCTTCTGATTTGTTTTGGCCCCATTAATATGCTCCTTTGGTATGAATATATCGTATGCAATTCTAGTATCATCTGGTATTACAAATCCAAAATTCTTACTATCTTCATAAGTACCAACCAACGTATTGTTTGCTCTGGAAAGTATCCTTACTACTTCCCCTTCATCCCTTTTTCTTGTAACTCCTGTATTAATAAGCTGAACTATTACTCTATCACCATGCATTGCACCATTTGTTGCCTCAGATGGTATAAATATATCTTCTCTTTCTCTATCATCTGGTATAAGGAAGGCGAACCCCCGTTGATTTCCTTCAAGCTTTCCTACTATAAGATTTAATTTAGATACAAGGGCATATCTTCCATTTTTCGTTTGTATTATAATACCCTCTTTTTCCATATCTTCCAGTACCTTATAGAAATCTTTTATTTCATTGCTTTCTATACCAAATTGAATAGCTAGCTCTTCTTTCAGCATTGGTTTATATAGTTTTTCTTCCATAAAGTCTATAATATTTGATTTAATTCCCATATTTACCTCCATTCTTTATTCTTTAGTTTTTATACTGACATTTCAATATATTTTAAGCTTATTTTTTAAAGGAATAACACTTTCCACATCTAAAATGCAGTCAAAAACTTAATTATTTCTTCTATGTTTTCTTTAACAATACAATATGTACCATAATAAGGATATGCATCTAATATCTTTAGAAACATAGCTCATAGAATCTTTTAAGTCCACTCTTATATTGTCTTTCTTTATCTTTGTAATAGATATTATTAACTATTTATATACTAATATAACAATTATTTTACAACAAAAAAGCTCCCCAATTGGAGAGCTTCGTTTCTATACAACATTAGAATAAACCGCCGGCTTTAAATAGTCCTGCAAATACTAAACTAACTACTGTCATAAGCTTAATTAAAATGTTCAGTGAAGGTCCTGAAGTATCCTTAAATGGATCACCTACTGTATCTCCTACTACAGCTGATTTATGAGCTGGACTGCCTTTTCCGCCATGGTGTCCCTCTTCAATATATTTCTTTGCATTATCCCATGCTCCACCTGAATTGGACATAAATATAGCCATAAGAACACCAGTAACTAAAGCACCTGCTTGTAAACCTCCTAGTGCTTCTGCTCCTAATATTAAACCAACAACTACAGGAACTATTACTGCCAATAATCCTGGAACTATCATTTCTCTTAAAGCTGCCTTTGTACTGATATCAACACAAGTAGCATATTCTGGTTTTGCTTTTCCTTCCATTATTCCTGGAATCTCTCTAAACTGTCTTCTAACTTCCTCAATCATATCATTTGCTGCCTTGCCTACAGCATCCATTGTCATGGCAGAGAATAGGAATGGTAACATTCCACCAATGAATGCTCCAACTATTACTTTTGGATTCATTAGATCTATTCCATTTAATTCAACTGCTTGGGTATAAGATGAAAACAAAGCTAATGCTGTTAATGCAGCAGAACCTATAGCAAATCCCTTACCTACAGCTGCAGTTGTATTACCAACAGCATCCAACTTGTCTGTAATCTGTCTAACATCTTCAGGTAATTCACACATTTCAGCAATACCGCCAGCATTATCTGAAATTGGTCCATAAGCGTCTACTGCAACAGTCATACCAGTAGTAGATAGCATTCCTACTGCTGCTAAGGCTATTCCATACAATCCTGCATTTACATCTAATCTACCATTACTCATACCAGAAGCATAGAAAGCAACTAAAATTCCAATGGCTATAACTATAATTGGTATTGCTGTAGACATCATACCAACAGATAGTCCACCTATTATATTTGTACTTGAACCTGTCTCGGATTCCTTTGCAATTTTCTTAACAGGCTTATAATCTGCAGAAGTATAATATTCAGTAATTCTACCTATAATTAGACCTACTACTAATCCAGATACTATAGATACAAATGGTTTTAATGAACCTAAAAGTAAATTGCTTAATATAAATGCTGCAATAATAGTAATTACTGAACTTGAAAGAGTTCCACTATTAAGTGCCTTTTGAGGGTCTCTATCTCCTCTAACAAAATATACTCCTAATATTGAAGCAATAATACCTACTGCTGCTAAAGCAAAAGCATATTTTACTCCAGCTTCTCCATAAGCTGCTAATCCTAAAGTTATAGCTGAAACAATTGCTCCAACATAGGACTCAAATAAGTCTGCGCCCATTCCTGCAACGTCTCCAACGTTATCTCCAACGTTATCTGCTATAACAGCTGGATTTCTTGGGTCATCCTCTGGAATTCCAGCTTCAACTTTACCTACTAAGTCAGCTCCAACATCAGCAGCCTTTGTATAAATACCTCCGCCTACACGTGCAAAAAGAGCTACTGATGAAGCTCCTAAACTAAATCCAGTAATAATGCTTGCATCTTTAAATATTACATATAATGAACCAACACCTAATAATCCCAATCCAACAACGCTCATTCCCATTACGGAGCCACCTGAAAAAGCTATATTTAATGCTTTATTCATTCCTCCTTCTTTAGCTGCATTCGCAGTCCTTACATTCGCTTTTGTTGCAACATTCATACCATTATATCCTGCAAGAATTGAGAACAATGCACCAAACAGGAATGATACAGCTGTCTGCCAATTAATAGCAAAAATTAAGATAACAAAAAGAACTACAACAAAAAGTGATACTGCTTTATACTCTCTCTTTAAGAAAGCCATTGCTCCCTGTTCTATGTAAGAAGCTATTTCTTTCATCCTATCGTTTCCTGGACTCATTTTTTCAACATAGTTAGCTTTGTACATAGCAAAAATAAGGGCTAATATGCCCACTATGGGAGCAGATATTAATAATAAATCCATATAAACATACCTCCCTATACTATTAAATTGCTGCTAACACTAGCGCAGATATCATAAACACAATTGCTGAAATTGTGGTTATTCTATTAAGCAGATATTCTTTACCCCTTGATTTTGAACTTCCAAAAAAGCTACCATTACCTCCACTTAAAGTTCCTAAGCCCTCTGATTTCTCATCCTGTAATAAAACTGATATAATCAAGGCTATACTTGATATCAAAAATATTACTGTAAACAAAGTTGCCAATCCCTACACCTCCTATATAGAATGATATCATCTATTTATTATTGCCATAAACAAGAATATTTTAACATACAAGCCTGACAAAATCAATATAATTAATCACAAGCTAAAATATAAAGAAATAGTAAGGCTAACCTCACTATTTCTTTATATTATAAAATGCTTCCATTCCTCTGTACTCAGAATTTTCTCCAAGGTAGTCTTCAATTCTCATCAGTTGATTGTACTTAGCAACTCTGTCCGTCCTGGATGGTGCTCCAGTTTTAATCTGTCCCGCATTAATTGCAACAACTAGGTCTGCAATAGTAGTATCCTCTGTTTCTCCGGACCTATGAGAAACAACTGCTGTATATCCATGAGTTTTTGCCATTTCAATTGTATTTAGAGTTTCTGTAAGAGTTCCAATTTGGTTTAGCTTAATAAGTACTGAATTTGCTACTCCTAATTTTATTCCTTTTTCAAGTCTCTTTGTATTTGTTACAAACAGGTCATCTCCAACTAGCTGAATTTTACTTCCCAATCTTTCAGTAAGCTTTTTCCATCCATCCCAGTCTTCCTCAGATAATCCATCTTCAATTGATATAATAGGGTACTTCTCTACTAACCCTTCATAGTAATCAATCATATCATCACTGGTAAGCTCTCTTCCTTCGCTTTCAAGCTTATATATATTTTTGTCTTCATCGTACAATTCTGTAGCTGCCACATCCAGAGCCAACATTACATCTTTACCTGGTTTATATCCTGCTCTTTCAATAGCTTCTACTATTGTCTTCAATGCTTCTTCATTGCTAGTTAGATTTGGAGCGAATCCACCTTCGTCACCTACTGCAGTATTTAATCCCTTTTCCTTTAGCACAGATTTTAAACTATGGAATATTTCTGCTCCCATTCTTAAAGCTTCTCTAAAGTTAGGAGCTCCTACAGGCATGATCATAAACTCCTGTATATCTACATTATTGTCAGCATGCTTCCCTCCGTTTAATATGTTCATCATTGGAACAGGAAGGACCTTTCCATTAACTCCACCAATATACTTGTAAAGAGGTAATCCCAATTCATCTGCTGCTGCTCTTGCTACAGCTAATGATACTCCTAATATTGCATTGGCACCTAGTTTACCCTTATTTTCTGTTCCATCTAATTCTATCAATAGATTATCTATTCCAACCTGATCAAATACATCTAGTCCAATAATTTCCTCTGCAATTATATTATTTACATTATCTACAGCATTCAAAACGCCTTTTCCCAAATATCTTTTTTTATCTCCATCCCTTAACTCTACTGCTTCAAAAGCTCCAGTGCTAGCTCCTGATGGAACTATTGCCTTCCCATAGGCATCCATTTCAGTCCATACTTCGACTTCAACTGTTGGATTTCCTCTTGAATCCAGTACTTCTCTTGCATAAATATCTGTAATTAAGCTCATTTTTCTTCCTCCTTTTATATGAGTTTTTCACTCCGTTCAAAATAATACCTTGGTTAACATTTGCATATCAGGCTTTCACCCGTCATTTCCTTTGGCTTTTTAAGTCCCATTATATCCAAAATAGTTGGTGATATATCTGCAAGTATTCCTTCTCTTAATTTTACATTTCCTGCACCTACTACTATAAGTGGAACAAAATTTGTAGTATGAGCAGTAATTGGACTATTATCCTTTTCATCAATTAGCATTTCAGCATTTCCATGGTCTGCAGTTATTAATGCCTTGCCACTCTTTTCAAGTAACAGCTCTACTATTTCTCCTAAACATCTATCTACTGTTTCAACAGCTTTAATAGCAGCATCCACCTTGCCAGTATGTCCAACCATATCTGGATTAGCAAAGTTCAGTATTATCAAATCGTATTTATCCATGTTAAGCCTCTTTAGAACTTCATTCTTTACTTCAATAGCACTCATTTCAGGCTTTAAATCATAGGTTGCTACCTTAGGTGAAGGTATTAAAACTCTGTCCTCATTTTCAAAGGGTTTTTCTCTTCCTCCATTAAAGAAAAAGGTAACATGAGCATATTTCTCAGTTTCGGCAATTCTCAGCTGACTTAACCCTAAGTGGCTAATATATTCTCCTAAGGTATTATTAGGTATTTCAGTCTTAAATGCCACATGAACATTTCTAATAGTCTTATCATATTCAGTCATAGTAACAAAGTAGGTATCTACTTCTTTTCCTCTCTTAAATCCTTCAAAGTCCCTATCCACTATTGCCCGGGTTATCTGTCTTGCTCTATCTGGTCTGAAATTGAAAAATATTATTGAATCACCATTGTCTATTGTGGCAATAGGTTTACCCTTTTCAGTTATAACCGTTGGCACAATAAACTCATCATTTATACCTTCATCATATGAACGTTGAACAGCATCAATAGGAGAACTGTTTAAGATGCCTTTCCCTTGTACCATGGCTTTATATGCTAATTCAGTTCTATCCCATCTCCTGTCCCTATCCATTGCATAATACCTTCCAGATACAGTAGCAATCTTTCCTACACCAATTTCAGCTATTTTATCTTGTAGTTCTAATAAGTGTTTCTTCCCAATGGTTGGAGGAACATCTCTTCCATCTAAAAAGGCATGAATGTATACATCTTCAAAATTGTTAATTTTACACAGTCTTAGTAATCCATATAAATGGGTATTGTGGCTGTGAACTCCACCATCAGATACCAACCCCATTAAGTGAAGCTTTGAATTGTTCTTCTTTGCATTTATAATGGCATTTAAGAACTCTTCTTTTTCAAAGAAATCTCCATCCTCAATGGATTTAGATATTTTAGTCAGTTCCTGATATATAATCCTGCCTGAACCAATATTTAAGTGTCCTACTTCGGAGTTACCCATCTGCCCTTCTGGCAATCCTACAGCTAATCCACTTGCTCTTAATCTGGTATTGGGGTATTTCTCCATTAACCTGTCGAAGTTTGGAGTATTAGCTAAATAAATAGCATTACCTTCATAGCCCTTTCCAATACCCCAACCATCTAGTACTATTAACATTACTGGATTTTTCTTCATAATTATTTCCTCCATCAATAATTCACAATATCTATAAAATCTTCAGCTATTAGGCTAGCTCCCCCCACTAATGCTCCGTCTATTTCTTCTTTGTCCATAAGCTCTTTAATATTATCTGGTTTAACGCTTCCTCCATATTGGATTCTTATAAGGCTTTTAGATTCATCATCATACATGTTTCCTATTATATTCCTTATGAATCCACACATTTTATTTGCTTCATCACTTGATGCTGTTTTCCCTGTTCCTATTGCCCAAATAGGTTCATATGCAATTACAATATCTCTTATGTGGATTTTGTCTATTCCTTCAAAAGCTTTTATGAGCTGATTTTTCACTATTTCTTTCTGAATATTTTTTTCTCTTTCTTTTAAAGTTTCTCCAATGCATACTATAGGTTTTATATTGTGTTTTAAAGCCGATTTAATCTTCATGTTTACAGTTTTATCAGTTTCATTAAAATACTCTCTTCTTTCAGAATGGCCAATTATGCAATAATCAATTCCTATTTCTTTTAACATTAGCGGGGATATTTCTCCAGTATAAGCTCCTTTATCTTCCCAGTGCATATTTTGAGCAGCCAATTTGATTTTAGTATCTTTCAAATGCTTTTTCACTTCGTAAAGACTGGTAAAAGGAACTGCCACTACTACTTCAACTTTGCTATTAAGCATTGTACTCTTTATTCTCTCAACTAAATCTATGGATTGAGAAATGGTATTGTTCATCTTCCAATTACCAGCAATTATAGGGGTACGCATTTTATCACCTCCTATTTGTCATCAATTGCAGCAATTCCAGGTAAAATCTTCCCTTCTAAAAACTCTAATGAGGCTCCCCCTCCAGTTGAAATATGTGTCATGTTTTGAGAGTAACCTGCTTTTTCTACTGCAGATGCACTATCTCCACCACCTACTATTGTTATAGCATTTGCTTCTGCCATTGCCTTAGCTATTGCATCTGTACCTTTCTTAAAGTTTTCCATTTCAAATACTCCCATAGGACCATTCCAAACTATAGTCTTAGCCTTTTTAATTTCTTCTGTAAAGGCTTTGATACTTTCTTCTCCCATATCCATTCCCATCATGTCTTCAGGTATTTTATCTATAGTTACAGTTTTATACTCAGCATCATTACTAAATTCAGAAGCAACAACTATATCTACTGGTAATAATAGTTTTACACCTTTTTCTTCTGCTTTTTTCATTAATTCTCTTGCTAATTCCAACTTATCCTCTTCAACTATACTTGTTCCAATTTCATAATTTTGAGCTTTAAAGAAAGTGTAAGCCATTCCTCCTCCAATTATTATTGAATCTACCTTGTTTAATAGATTATCAATTACACCAATTTTATCAGAAACTTTAGCCCCACCAAGAATCGCCAAAAATGGTCTTTCAGGTTTTTCAAGAGCATTACCCATTACAGTAATCTCTTTTTCTACCAGAAATCCTACTGCTGATGGCAATATATTTGAAATTCCTACATTTGATGCATGAGCCCTATGACAAGTTCCAAAGGCATCATTTACATATAGGTCACCTAAGGATGCTAATTCCTTTGCAAAATCCTCTCCATTTTTTGTTTCTTCTTTTCTAAATCTAGTATTCTCTAATAAAACTACTTCCCCTTCCTTCATATTGAAAACAATTTCTCTCACACTGTCACTTACTACTCTATCGTCTTTAGCGAATACTACTTTTTTATCCAATAGCTCAGAAAGCCTTTTTGCTACTGGCTCTAAACTATATTTAGGACTTGGTTCTCCTTTTGGTCTTCCAAGATGGGACATTAAAATTACCTTTGCATTATTTTCTATTAAATAATTAATAGTAGGTAATGAACTTCTTATTCTTCTATCATCCGTAATATTCAAATTTTCATCCATAGGTACGTTGAAATCACATCTTACCAATACTCTCTTACCTTTTACATCTAAATCCTTAATGGTCTTTTTATTTAACATAAAATCACCCCTTGGAAACTATTATCTTTTGAAAAATGGGATGGCATGGAAACCATCCCTGCCATTATAAATTAGTATTATTTACTTAACCCTACTTGTTTGCAACTAATTTTACAAGGTCAACAACTCTGCATGAATATCCCCATTCGTTGTCATACCAAGCTACTACTTTTACCATATTATCTATTACCATTGTCAATAGTCCATCAACTATTGAAGAACGAGGATCTCCTTTATAGTCCATCGATACTAATGGTTCTTCTGAATATCCTAGTATTCCCTTCATTTCACCTTCACTTGCTTCTTTAAGTGCAGCATTTACTTCTTCAACAGTAGTCTTCTTTTCAACTTCAAATACTACATCTACTATTGAAACGGTAGGCGTTGGAACTCTCATTGCAAATCCGTTTATTTTTCCTTTTAATTCTGGTATTACTAATGCTGCTGCCTTCGCAGCTCCTGTTGTAGTTGGGATAATTGATTCTGCTGCTGCTCTTGCTCTTCTTAAATCCTTATGTCTCTTATCCAATATTTGCTGGTCATTGGTATAAGAATGTACAGTTGTCATCATTGCAGTTTTTACCCCAAATTTTTCTACAATAACTTTTGCTACTGGTGCAAGACAGTTTGTTGTACAGGATGCATTTGAAATTATGTTGTGCTTTTCAGGGTCATAATCCTTGTCGTTTACTCCAATTACTATAGTTATATCTTCATTTTTCCCTGGTGCAGTAAGTATTACCTTTTTAGCTCCAGCATTAATATGTTTCATAAGTCCATCTCTATCCCTGAAAGCTCCAGTAGAATCGATAACTAGGTCTACTCCTAACTCCTTCCAAGGAATCTCAGCTGGATCTCTGTGAGCTACAACCTTTATCTTCTTGCCATTTATAACAAGGCCATCTTCTGCTACTTCTACAGTTCCATTGAATTTACCATATAAAGAATCATATTTAAATAGATGTGCTAATGTATTTAAGTCTCCTGATGCATTTAATGCAACTAAGTCAAAATCCTCTGTGTGATTTTCTTCAAAATAAATCCTTAATACGTCTCTCCCAATTCTACCAAATCCGCTTAATCCTACTTTCATACTCATTTAAATTCCTCCTTATAATTTATATTATAAAAGCTACTTGGTAGCTTTATTGACAATTTTAATAATTCTATTGGCAGCTGCCTCATCTGTAACAATGGTCATATCTTTTCTCAAAGAAGAAACAGCTAAAATGGCTTCAGCCTTCTTTTCTCCACCTGCTACACCTATAACAGATGGTATTTTTTTGAAAGAATCTAGAGTTATACCTACTGTTAATGTACTCCATACTTCAGAACCATTAATATCAAAATAGTGACCAAATGCCTCTCCTACTGCTTTTCTACCATTGATTAACTCCATTTGCTCCTTAGAAAGTTGCCTTCTACTAGCCATCACATCTGCTCTTCCTATACCAAATACCAACAAATTCATTTTATCTAAAAGCTCTATAACTTCTTTAACATCTGGCAATTCTAAAAGAGCCTCTAAAGTATTCTGGTCTATATTATCAGGTACATGAAGAAGCTTATAACTGGCATCTATTTTTTTTGCTATCTTTGCAGCTATGCTATTAGATTGAGTTTCCACATCTTTCCCTAGCCCGCCTCTAGCTGGTATAATCTGAACATCTTTGGCTATTTTACCCTTTGGCATTTCTTCTGCAACTTTAGCCATAGTTGTTCCACCTGTAATTCCTATTATAAAATCATCTTTTATAATCCTTTGCATGTATACAGAAGTAGCTTTAGCCATATCTTTCAATACTAATTCATTTTCATCGGCATTTCCTGGTACAACTATTACATTATTGACTTCTAATATCTCATGTAAAGCCTTCTCCAGTTCAGAAATACCTCTTAATTCCCTTATAACATCATCTAGACTATCAATAAGATTTTTTCCTTCTTCAGTAACATACATACCCATAGTTTCAATGTTTATAAGACCTTGTTTTTTTAAAATACTAACTTCGGTTCGAATTGTTCTCTCTCCCATATCTAGCTTTAAAGCAAGACTTCTTCTACCAATAGGTTCATTATATAAAATATTTCTCAAAATGTTGTATCTCATCTCCAATATGTCGATGATTTCCGGAACTATTTTCTTCTCCAGGTCAATTAAGTTCATAAACAACACCTCTTGTAGTGTATAACTTATAGTATGTAATATTTAGCAATAATTATTATTTGGGTCAAGTTAAGTCCCTCATGTATAATTTTTGTCCCAGTATGTATAAAAAATATATGCCATATCTTGACAACAATATTATAAATCATATGAACATGAAATTCAAGAAAAAAAGTAAAAGGCTCTGTATTAGTTTACAGAGCCATGTTCTTCTATCTATTTAGTATTTTTGATATTACCAAATCTAATAATTGTGGTGTCCTGTAGAACAAGTCATTCTTGTTCACTCTTTCTGTATACTTATGAAGGTCTTTTCCCCATGGTCCTACATTTAATACAGGCATGGAAATTTCCTTAATAATCTCCAATGGTATATAATATACATCTCCCCACATAAGCATATTTTCTCCTATATAATCAATATCCTCTTGACTAGAAACTGACATCGCATAGCTTAAATCGGATATTCCAGTAAAATAGTTTTCAACCTTATATTCTTCATTGAAATTCTCTTTAGCATAGGCTTTAATATCTTCTATAACTGAATCTATTTCCTTTGCTTTCTCACCTAACATTAGATTATTTGTACTTGGATAATATGGAGGTGTTAACGCAAGTATAACCATTGGTGATTTATCCTTTACATATTCAAGTGTTTTTTCAATTATCATATTTGCTGATTCTATAATTGTAATTTCATTTCTATTGAATCTCTCTTTTATTTCATCCATAAGAACCTTAAAGGCTTCTTCAAATTCCTCTCCTGAATCATTAATTGCTTCTTTATACAATTCAGAATAAAATTTAACCTTAGGTTCCCAAGGCAATGGTTCAAACTCTATTCCAGCAATTTGTGTATATGCTTTGTAGTCTTTATTCATATCATCAATTACTTTCTTGAAAGAATCCATAGAAATATCCTTTAACTCTTCCATAATAGATTTTGGTGATCTTGCTAAAGGCAATATACTCATATATCCACATGAAGCAATTGGCAATGATACATCATATACCATCTTCCTATCTTTGTGGTATAACCAGGTAGGCGCTGGATTTGTTGTTGTTCCAACTTTCTCTATAAAGTTAGGATTTAATTCTGTCCTTCTGATTATTTCTGATAACAGGTTAATTGGATTTAAACCTGAATATACCTGTCCTACATGAGCCAGTTTGCCACGAACATAAAATACAGGCATGATTTTCCCTATGGAACCATCATATATTGTTGGGCGCAAATCTTTTCCTCTTTCGTGAGGTTCTGAGTTAAGCATTAGTTTAAACTCAAGACCATATTTCTCCTTCAAAGATTTCAAAAGAACTGCAGCTCCCCTCATACCTGCTGATAAATTCTCCTCATCTGGAACAGCAATTAATACAATATTTCCTTTAAAATTTGAATCCTTACTATATTCCTCAATAAGAGAAAGCTGAATAGCTCCTCCACCTTTCATATCGCTAACACCACGTCCAAACAGCCATTCATCACTAAATAAATCTTCCTTTACCTCACTTGAAAATTCCATTTTTCCTTCCTTAAATGCTTTCATAAGCTCATAGGGACTTCTTGCTAATGGTTCTAGAATTCCATAATCCTTTGTCTCTACAGTATCATAGTGATGAATAAAAACTATAGTATCATTTCCTTCTCCCTTCAATAAGCACCATGGAACCTTTCTATCCAAGTAATCATCTGGTATATCAAACAATCCGCATTTATCTGGATTATTTTTGAAGTATTCTACCTTATTAAACCATTCTTCATAAAACCTTTCTACATTTCTTTCTTCTTTTGAGTTTGTATCAGTTTTTGTGCCTACATACTTTAATATATTTTCTTCAATTATGTTTTTTATATTGTCCTTGTTAAACCTCATAAATATCCCTACTTTCAAGTATTATAGTATTTCTGAAAAAAAGGCTAATCCTTTTGTTACATTAGCAAAAGTGTTTCTCTTTAATTATTTTTTCAATTTGTGATACAAATCCTCCCTTCTTTAAGTTGCATATGTAAAATAATTGCTATATTTGCTGTATAACTTTATTATATTTTCAATTTGCTTAATTATCAATAAATTATTAGTATTATTTAAATTATATATTTCTTTTCTGACCACAAAAAAAGACCAATTTTCATGGTCTTTCTGATAATAAACTATAATTCTCAAGGTTATCTAATATCTCTTTCTCATTGAAGATGATGGGATATTCATTTCATCTCTATATTTAGCAACAGTTCGTCTTGAAATACTAATTCCTCTATCCTTTAATAAATCTGATATTTTTTGATCACTCAATGGTTTCTTAGGATTTTCTCCATCTACAATTTCCTTAATCATAGCCTTTATGCTTGTTGATGATACATCACTTCCCTCATTAGTGGAAAGTCCACTGCAGAAAAAATATTTCAACTCATATAACCCTCTAGGAGTCTGTACATATTTACCATTAGTAGCTCTACTAACAGTGGATTCATGCATATTAATATCTTCTGCAATTTCTTTCAGTGTCAAAGGTTTAAGAGCTTTCTCTCCTACCTCAAAGAACTCCTTCTGATGCTTAATAATTGATTTTACCACATTATATATGGTCATCCTTCTCTGTTCAATACTCCTTATGAGCCACATAGCTGATGCTAATTTCTCCTTCAGGAATTCAGCCGCTTCAACATCATTTTCTTTTCTAATCATTTCCCTATAAAACTTGTTAATATTCAGTCTGGGAGCAGTAATATCATTTAAATTTACTACATATTCTCCGTCAACATAGTCTATTATTACATCAGGAATAATATATCTTACGTTCCCTGAATTGTCCCCAAAACATCTTCCTGGTTTAGGCTCTAATGTCCTAATGTAATCGAATATCTCTTGAACTTCAATTTGATCTATCCCTAGCTCATTGGCAATTTTTGAAAGTCTATTGTATGCTAACTCATCCAGATATTTATTAATAACAATTTCTACATTGGGATTAACTGATTTGTCTTCTCGAATCTGAATTAAAAGGCATTCTTTAAGATTTCTTGCACCTACTCCGGGAGGATCAAAAGTCTGTATAATACCTAAAACGTTTTCAATCCTTTCAGGATTTAATCCTGTTTCCTTTGATAGTTGCTCTATGGAGGCCATTAAATATCCATTATCATCAATATTTTCTATAATAATTTTACCAATCATAAGGTCAATGGGATTTAACTTTAATACATTCAGCTGAAATATTAGATATTCCTTAAGAGAAGATGAAACACTTACGAAATTTTCGTAATTATATTCTTTTTCGTTCTTGTCCACTTGTGGTCTATAACTAATATCATCATATTTTTCAATAAAATCCTTCCAATCTATTTCATCTTTCTCTCTATGATAATCATCTATATTCTCATACTCCATTTCTATGTTAACAGGCTCTAGCATTGGGTTTTCTTCAATTTCCTTTTTTAAATACTCATTTAATTCCTGACAGTTAAATTGCAGTAACTGTATGGCTTGTCTTAGTTCGGGTGTCATTACTAATTTTTGTACCTGTTCCAGAGCTAGGTTATATCCTAATTTCATTGAGCTCACTCCCAAAATTTCAAATTGATATATTCAATAATGCTAGTATATATCTACTTAGATTATAGTATTATTATATCAAAAATATGAATAAAGTTCAAAATCCATTAAAAAAACTTTTAGTCTATTAAAAGACTAAAAGTTTTTCTATACCAGAATATTTATCTTGAAGACTTATCATATGGAACTCCCTCGGCTTTAGGAGCTCTTGATTTCTTGGAAGTAAATGCAAGAACAACCATTGTAGCAACATATGGCAACATCTTATAAAATGTTTGATTAATTCCAAGATTATATAGAAATGGTATCAGGGAAATTGAATAGGCTAAGGTTCTTAGGAAAGCAAAGAACAGTGATGCCAAAAATATCTTTCCTGGTCTCCATTGCCCAAATATCATAACAGCTAAAGCTAAGAATCCAAATCCAGCTACACCTGTATGTCCATTTACATTTCCATCCATAACCCCTACAGAATAGAAAAAGCCTCCAATACCTCCAAGAATACCTGAAATAGTTACACCTGCATATCTCATTCTATATACATTAATACCTACAGAATCAGCAGCATGAGGATGTTCTCCGCATGCACGAAGCCTTAATCCAAATTTTGTTTTATAAAATACAATAGTAGCTATTATAAGAAAGAACATACCTATTATAACTGTCAAGTAAGTTTTTTGGAAAAACATTCTTCCTAATATTGGAATATCGCCTAATACCGGTATTTTCTGAATATAAAAGTTAACATTTGTTGTAACACCATCACTATTGAAATACATCTTTGAAAACAAAAGTATAACTGCTGGTATTAGCATATTAAGTGCAGTTCCGCTAATAACTTGATTTGCTTTCATGTTAACTGCTGCAAAGGACAAAAGCAAAGAATAAATTATACCTGCTGCTGCTGCAATCAACATACCTAACAATAAGATAGTTTGAGGTTCTAATCCTAGGTCCTGTACAAAATATACAAACAAAGCTCCAAAGTAAGCCCCAAAAAGCATTATTCCCTCAAGGGCTATATTCACTACACCACTTGTTTCACTAAACATACCGCCTAAGGCAACAAGAAGCAGTGGTATGGCTACAGGAAGCGTATTTTGAATCAGATAATATACTATTTCCATTATTCCGCCTCCTTTATTTCATTATCCTTATAGTCATCAATATCCTTCTGTTCTTTGCTAAAACGTTTTTTAATAAATCCTAGCAATGCAGAATTCATTATCATAGAAAATGCAGAGAAATATATTATAACAGCTATAACAACATCTATTATTTCAGGTTTGTATCCTACAAGGCTTGCCAAAGTACCTCCACGTTGTATATGAGAAATAAATATAGCAGAAAATATGGTTCCTATAGGATGAGAATTGCCTAGAAGAGCAACAGCCATACCATTGAAACCGTTAGCAGCTATTATATTGATAGGTTCATAAGTCATGCTGCTACCTGCTATAGAAGATGGTGCTAATATAGCAAAGGCTCCTCCAAGACCTGAAAGTCCTCCTGCAATTGCCATTGTAATTATAATATTCCTTTTCCCTTTCATTCCAGCATATTCGCTGGCAAATCTATTATATCCAGTAGCTTTCAATTCATAACCAAATGTAGTTTTTTGTAGAACAATGTATAGAATTATTCCTACTATTATTGCTAAAATAATACCCACATTTACATTCGAGTTTGGAATACCCAAAGATGGTATCTGAACATCTGCTGGTAAATATCTAGTTCTGGTCTTTTCAGGCACATACATTATTGAGTTTCCTTGTATAAGCATATCTACTAGATACATTCCAATATAATTAAACATTATTGATGTAATTACTTCATTTACATTTAGCAGAGCTTTGAAAAGTCCTGGGATTACTCCCCATATCATTCCTCCAACAAATCCAGCTAGACATGCTACGATCCAATGGATACTACCAGGCATATCCCACATAAATCCTACATAAAGTGCAAAAAACATACCCATGGTATACTGACCAGATGCACCTATATTGAATAATCCCATTTTAAAAGCAAATCCAACAGATAATCCAGTCATTAATATTGGTGTAGCAAAATAGAAGACATCACCAATTCTCCTAAATCCACCAAAGACTACATATTTAAAACCTTCTAGAGCATTAGCTGGTGCTGCAACCAGCATTACTAGAAATCCAAATATTAAGCCAAGGACTATGGCCATCAGCGCTGATAAAAATGAAGAAAAAGCGCTGCTATCTATAATATTTTTTAAATTGTATTTGTTTTTATTTAATGAACTATTTTTCTCCTGCATCATTAATCTCCTTTACAACATCACGTTTTGCGCCAGACATGTAAAGTCCAAGCTCCTCAACAGTTGTTGTTTTAGGGTCAAGTTCCCCTACGATTTCTCCTTCATAGATAACTAGAATGCGATCGCTTATATCCATGACCTCATCTAGTTCTAAAGATACTAAAAGAACTGCCTTTCCTGCATCGCGTCTTGCAACAAGCTGTTTGTGTATATATTCTATAGCACCTATATCGAGTCCTCTTGTAGGTTGCACTGCTACTAAAAGTTCATGTTCCTTGTCAATTTCTCTTGCAATAATAGCTTTTTGCTGATTACCTCCGGACATGCTTCTTACTATTGTCACTGGTCCCTGTCCAGACCTTATATCATATTCATCAATAAGTTTTTCAGCATATTTTCTTACTGAATCAAATTTAATGAATCCCTTGTTTTGAAACTCTGGCTGCCAATACCTTTGAAGTACCAGATTTTCCTCTAATTTATAATCTAAAACTAGACCATGTTTATGCCTATCCTCTGGTATATGGCTCATTCCTTTTATTGAACGTTCTCTAATAGATGCTCTGGTTATATCGTGCCCATTAAGAATGATTTTACCTGAACTGGGTTTTTCCAACCCTGTAATTGCATTCACAATCTCCGTTTGACCATTTCCATCAATACCAGCAATACAAACTATTTCTCCAGCTCTAACATCAAAGGATACATCTTTTACTACATTTTTCCCATGAGTCTTTGATACTACATTTAGATTTCTGACTGAAAGTACAACATCTCCTGGTTTGCTTTCTTTTTTATTTACACTAAAGCTTATATCACGTCCTACCATCATTCTTGAAAGCTCTTCTTTGGTAGTATCTTTTACATTTACAGTGCCTATACATTTTCCTTTTCGAAGTACTGTGCATCTGTCTGCAACTTCCATTATTTCGTTAAGCTTGTGAGTAATGAAAAGTATGGATTTTCCTTCCTTAGCAAATCCTTTCATGATTTGAAGAAGCTCTCTAATTTCTTGAGGTGTCAAAACAGCTGTAGGCTCATCAAATATTAGTATTTCATTTTCCCTATATAGCATCTTTAGAATTTCAACTCTCTGCTGCATTCCTACAGTTATATCTTCAATATAAGCATCAGGATCAACCTTAAGCCCATATTTTTCACTTAATTCCATAACCTTTTTCCTAGCCTCATTTTTTTGAAGAAATCCCATTTTATTAGGTTCAACACCTAGAATAATATTTTCAAGAACTGTGAAAATCTCTACTAGCTTAAAATGCTGATGAACCATCCCAATACCTAAAGCATTGGCATCATTTGGGTTATTTATTTTTACAACTTCTCCATTTTTTCTTATCTCCCCGCTATCAGGTTGATAAAGTCCAAATAGTACACTCATAAGAGTAGACTTTCCTGCACCGTTCTCTCCCAGTAATGCATGAATTTCTCCTCTTTTTAATTTTAGGGTGATATTGTCATTAGCAATAATACCCGGAAATCTTTTGGTAATGTTAAGCATTTCAATAATATAATCTCCCATATCAACCACTTTCACCATTTATTTTTAGATTATTATACACAGTTTTACTTTTAATAAAATGGAGGGGCTTAATTGCCCTCCATTTATATTATACTCTTTAAAAACTAAAATAACAAATTTTATAAATCAAATTATCAATTATCTTGTAGTAACATTAACCTTAACAAGATTTAATCCACTTTCAAGCTCTTCAGCTGTAGCATAGCCTGATGGATCTTTTACTTCTATTGTACGGATAGGTTTTACAGTACCATCAACAAGTTTAGCATATACTTCTTCGTATTGCTCTTTTGTAAAGGACTCAAACCTATCAAATGCATCTGCATTTTCATCACCAATTACTGTTGTTGGAAGACCTACGCCATCATTAGATGCATTGAAATATGTTGTCTTTCCTGCGTATTGATCCCAACTGTTAGTCTTATAAATAGATTCAAGAACTTGAATTACTGAAGCAGAAAGACCTTTTGTAGCTGATGTTATAACTGTTTCACTATCATATCTTTGGTCTACGTCAACTCCTATAACCTTTCCTCCTGCTTCACTAGCAGCTGACATTACTGACTTACCAACAGAACCACCACATGCAAATATTACTTCTGTACCTTCCTGATACATAGTTCTTGCTGTTGCCTTATTTGTATCGTTTTCTTCAAAGTTTCCAGTATAGTGATATGTTACTTGTATTGATCCATCTGGAAGACCAAGTTCTCTTGCTGCATCTTCAGCTCCTTGAAGATATCCATAACCAAAGGCTTGTACAGCTGGTACAGCCATACCACCCATGAATCCAAGTTTTGTCATTCCATCCATAACTGCTGCATATCCAGCTAAATATCCTGATTGCTCTTCTGCATACATAATGCTTGCAACATTATCCTTAATTGTAGAGTCTGTATAATCTGGATCATGTGGAGCTCCATCTAGCAAAATAAACTTAACATCTGGATATTTATTTTGAGCTTCATATATTGGTACTTCGAACAAGTATCCAGGTGTAACAACTACTTTTGCTCCACCTTGAACAGCAAGGTCAATAGCTGCCAAATAGCCTGCGTCTGAAGCTTCTTCAGGCTTAATGTAAGTATGTGATATTCCTTCTTTTGTAGCAAATTCAACTACGCCTTCCCATGAACCTTGGTTAAAGGATTTGTCATCAATGTTTCCCTTGTCTGTAATCAAGGCAATTTCATGGCCATCAGATGATGATTGATTGTTTCCACTGCATCCAGTTAAAGTTGCAATCATTAGCACCATTACTAAGGAAATTGCTACTAATTTTTTCACTTTAAACTCCTCCTTTTTTCTATTATAATAAATTACCCATATATATAATTTATTCATTATAAATTATATATATGAAAAACATAAGCTAATACTATGTATAAACTCAATTAGCAGTTATATTATATAATACTTTTATATACTTTTCAATGAATAAAGTATGTAATAATAAACACAAAACCGCTCCTAATTAAATTAGGAGCGGAATATTATTAGCATATATTGGATTTTCCAGCTAAATATCCTGCTTTTGTTAATACTTCAACAGCTTTTGAAAGAGAATTTTCATTTACCATTACTACCGGACCTGTACAACCCATTCCGCTTTCAGCGTATATGCCTTCTTTCCATAAAGCTCTGACTGCATCCTCAAGATCCATAATATCAATACCAGCTATTCCTTGTGTTACAACTTCCTTTGGTGGTGCTACTATATTTTCATTACTATCTGATTTCTTTTCAGCCTTTGTCAATCCTTCCAGTATTTCCTTGAATCCTGCTTTATTAGCTTTTTCAAATTCAGATTTTGCTATACCTTTAATATTTCCCTTTACAATGCTTGCACCATAGCTTATAGCATTTGCAATTACAGGTGCACCTGAAGCTCTGGATATAATTAATATAAGTCTTTCATATCCTTCACCTATTCCAGGTCCATATCCATAACCTAAGGATTCATAGCTTCCACCTGTTGTATATGAAGAGAAAACCTTCATAAGAATATTTCCTGTTAATGTATCAGTAACCATTACATCAGGTACTCCAGCTAGCAGGTCATTTCCTCTCATTACACTTCCACCATCAGCCCTTATTGACTCTGTTAAATTGATATTGTAGCCTCTATCTATTAATTCATTAAAAGCTCTTTCAACCTGCCTTGCACCGTCTACATTCAAAATTCCAACTGTAGGATTTTCAATTCCCAATGCTTTAGCTGTAATTATACCGTATATACCGTTTTTTACCATTGCTTCAACCCTATGAGGTGATGAGGTACCTGTTGTAGTAGCTATAATCATTTCTTTTCCTTTCCCTGGAGTTATAACTCTTCCTACTGTAGAAACTCCTATTGGGAAACTGTAGTGCATCGTTACACATGCATCTATTTCACCACTATCTAGCATTTCCTCCATCTTTTTATAGCCTTCTTCTTCAGTTTCCACAATTACTTGAGTTAATTTGGAATCAGATTTAGGCCCGATTAACACTACTTCTATTGAAGAATCCTTTCCTTGTGCTAATTCTGCACCATCTATAACATTTTTCACTCCATGTTCACTGCCTAAAGTGGTAATGCCTACTCTTACCTTCTTGCCGAATTGACCAGTTTCAATAGCATCAGCTATATCGTTAAAAACATTACCTATCATTTTTTTGATATCTTTTTCTGCCATTTTATCACCTCTAATCCTGAAGTAGATGAGAAGCAAAATCTCTCATAGCTTCAGCAACAAGCTTTCTTATTTCTTCTTCAGATACACCTTTTCCTTCCTCAACTTTACCTGGATTCTTTTCTATAATTATTGATACTCCGTCAAATAGATTGGTCATTCTGCCTAAGAATAGACTTCCCTTTCCTATTATCATAGCTCTTTGTATTTTACCCTCAAGTATTTCCTCTCTTGCAAATCCTAAATATGGAACTCCTGATGGTATATGACCTTGAGTTGGCGCCCATCCAGGCATACCATGCTTCTTAATAAAGTCATTTATTTCAGCCCTTTCAAGGTCCTTTCTCATTACTCCCAATGCACCAATCATCTTATAGTTAGCCATTGGAACATCTCCAGCTCCAGCTGGTTTTGTAATTTCAGGGTTTTGCATTTCAGCTGAATATCTATCTATGTCGGTAATCTTCAATCCAGCCTTATCCAATGGAGTAGTTACTAATGCAGTCATAACTGCTTGTGGTGAAGAACCTGTTCCAACTGTATGCCTTCCAATTAGGTCAGTTCTTAATATTGGATTTACTCCATCATTTTCACCTAGCAGTATTGCAAAACCTCCAATTACATCTTCCAATATTGGCATATTCTTCTCAACATGGCTTTTACCATTCATACCTAGTTTGGCTGTTGAACCACCAGCAAGAACTACTACATTTTTAGCAGCCTTAGATTCTATCAAAGAAGATGCCACTATTAGTGCATGTGTTGGTCCTGCACAGAATCCTCTAACATCTGAACCAGTGGCATTTTTGAATCCAACCATTTCAGCTATAGATTTTGCAAAGTTTCCTCCACCTCTTTGGTTCATATCTCCACATGCTTCTTCTGAACATTCAATTACATATTCTACATCATCTGGATTAATATCATTCTTAGCTATTAAATTTAAACCTGCTAGTACTCCTGAAGCTTTTACTACAAGGTTCTCAAATAATACATGAGCACTTAAGTTTTGGTCTACATCGTGGGCTCTCTTTACACATCCTACAATTTTTCCATCTGTTATAATAGGTTCTGCTCCCTGCTCCTCAATTAGTTTTTCAATAACGCTTATATCTTCTCCAGATTTCAATCTGGCAACTAAGTCCTCTCTAATTAAAGGATGAGCTTCTAATTTCCCTTTTACTTCATTTGTAAATTCTTCAGTAAGCTTTACTAAATCGAAGGTATCTACAATCTTCATAAGACCTATGAACTCATCTTCTGGCATTATTTCACCATATTTTCCTTTTCTATCTGCTTCTTGTAATGGGTTTTCATACCATGGTTGTGGATGATTATTAAGATCTTCTGGTTTGTAGTTTCCAATATATACCTGATTTGGTAAGTAGCCTACTGCTTCTTCATAGCTACGTAAATGGTTTGGTAACTTTTTTAGGTATTCTGAATTTGGGTTTATTACTCTTTCAGTAGATTGTGTGGTTCCGTTATTTATTACCATATCCCTAGCATGTACCAAAATATAGCTAGTTCCTTTTACAACGGCATAATTCATGCTGCCACCTCCGGTATTTATAATATTGTTTGTATTAATTTCTAAAAATGGGTGATTTTCATCACCCATTTTTAGCATTTTTTAATCTTCAAATACAGTCTGGTCTTCTACTTCTGTTTGTAGAGCCCTTAATGCCTTTTCAACCAACTTCCTTCTTAAAGCCTTTTCATCCTCTGGATTTAAAGCTGGGTTTCCTAGTGGATGAGGTATAGCTACTGTTGGTACTATTCTATTTGCACCAACTGTTAATGAAATTGGTACTACTGTACACATATGAACTACAGGTAATCCTGCACGCTCAATTTCTTTTACCATCGTTGCACCGCAACGTGTACAGGTACCTCAGGTGGAAGTTAGTATAACTGCGTCAACTCCTGCTTCTTTTAATTCTTTGCCTATCTTTTCTGCAAAGGCTTTTGCACTCTTAACAGCAGTTCCATTTCCTACTGTTGCATAATAGTATCTGTGAAGTTTGCCTATCTTTCCTTCCTTTTCCATTTCCCTTAAGATATCTACTGGCAATACTCTATCTGGATCTTCATTTGCATATACAGGGTCATATCCACCATGAGCTGTTTGATGGTCTTCACTTGTTAGGTTGTCAAACCCTTCTATATCGTATTTACCATATTTTGAAGCTGAAGATGATTCGATATGGTCTGGATTACCCTTTGGCACAATACCTCCAGATGTCACTAAAGCAATTGTAGCCTTTGAAATATCTTTTACTGCTGGATTTGGTTTTACCCTATCAAAGTCAGGCATTGGATATTCAGTTATGAATTCTTCACCTTTTAGCTTCTTAATAAGCATTTCAACTGCTCTTTCAGATCCTCTCTTGTCTGTGAAGAAGTTCTTTCTTATACCTCTAGCAATATAATTTTCTTCTTCTGGGGATCCTATTTCTTCACCTTTAGCTAACTTAAGTGCTAATGGTACCATCTTGCTAACTGCATCTCTCATTCCAGCAGCACTATTCTTTGTAGCTACAATATATATACTCTTTTTAAACATATCAACACCAGGGTTTTCCTCATACATTGCTGTTAATGCTGGAATTCCCAGTTCTTTTTGAACAGCATCTGTAATTGTACCACAGGCAACACCATATCTACCTGCGTTAAATGCTGGTCCTGCTATGAATAAATCTGGGTTGTATTTCTTAACCATTTCCAATACTTCAGCTTTTGCTTCTTCTATATTTTCATTAAAATAGCTGTCACCACAAATAACAGTTGCTACTATTTCAGCTTCTCCTTTAAAACCTGCATTTAATGCCATTCCTGGTCCAATAACTGTTTCTCTTACTTCTGGCTTAATATCAGCTTTTTCTTCTCCACCTATTCCGGCAAAGAATTGATTTATATAATGGACAACTCTAAATTTCCCCATTATTTTCCCCCCTCTCTGTATTTTGTTTTAGGGAATTAATCTTTGAATTGACAATACTCATCTCTTATTGTTTTAACTTCGTTGATTATTGCATCAACGTCAAGAACCATTTCCATCATACCAATTTGCTCTTCATATACATTTGGATCTACAGATTCCTTAAATTCTGGCTCTACCGCATGGTAAACTCTGAGTCCTAACTGGACTCCTGCCAATGGACCTGCAAAAGTTGGGTCTCCTGCTGTTACAGTTTCTGCTGCTAAACCTGCAGCTTCTGCTTCAGCACCACCTATTAGCACTATCATATTTTCAGCACCATATTTTTCTGTTAACTCTTTAACCCTCTTTTGGTTTTCCAAGTCCATTGCTCCTGCAGCAGTTCAGACGAAGCATTCAGTTGATGAGAATACTACTTCAGCATCAGTTGTCTTAACGCATTCTTCAATTGCTGGTCCTGGTATTCCATCCCTGTCGCCAATGATAATTACCTTTTTATTTGCATCAAATATTGACATTTTAACACTCCTTTCTTCCGTATTTTATCTTTAGAATCCTTTAGCAGACATCTTGTTGAATCCCATTTCATTTGTAGCTCCTGTAATAGCCTGGATTTCAACCATTATGCTGCCATCTTCTCTTAAGCTGCCGTCAAATCCTCCAGCAATTATGTCTACTTTCTCTATATGTCCTATTACTTTATCCATTGGTGGTAATACTATAACTTCATTGGCATTTCCACCAGTTACTGTAGCATTTGCTAATTTATCTGCATCAGCTAGGGATTGACTGGAGCCATCTCTACCTGCATATTCATCTGTGATGATTACAGTCTTGATTCCTTTTAGTTCAATTTTCTTACAGTTCATTATTAAGTCTGTATCTGGATTTCCAAATCCTTCCTGAGATATTATTACTCCGTCTAATCCTAGGTATTCTGCTAATTTAGCAGTCCAGTTTGATGATCTTTCCTTATCTGCTAAATATACATTTTCATTTGTAATAATAACTCCCAAGAAGTTTAATTCCTTACCATGTTTTCTAAATAGATCCTCAATTACAGGATTATTTAAATGATGATAAGTTGTATTCTTATCACATGCGGATACACAGTTTCCGCTTATTATAGCTCCATCCATTATTTCTGTTGGATATAGTATAGTTGGAACTATTTGTTTTGCATCTACTCCATATACATAAGTATCATGAAGTAATCCTTGTGACTGAAGCATTAAAACATATGCTACCTTTGGTAAATCTGGATATTGCTTTAATTGCTCTAATAATGGCAATGTTTCAAATACCTCAACCTTGTCTGGAGTAACTTCTTTAGCAGCTTTTCCTAAATAAGTAGCTGCCTTTAGTCCTGCAAGTCTAACTGCTCTTTCATGGTCATGTTGTTTTAAACCATCAATTGGCTCGCATACCAGTACTATATTGTTTAATTTTGAGAATGGAGTATATTCTGCTCCTGGACCTGTCATATCAATTATACCTTCTTGGAATCCTACAATCTTACCAGTGGTAACAACTGCACATCCCTTAAGTGCGTTTGTTCTTCCACTTCCAACGGTATCAACCTTTGATATTACTCCTGGAAAAACTCCTCCTGGGCCTTCAACTTTAACCCTTGGTTCAATAACATCCTTTACAGGTGTAATCCTAACACTTTCTCCAGGTCTTGCAATTTCTACGTCTACTGATTTTAGGTGCTCATCTTCCTTTATTAAGGAGATTAACTCCTCCTTATTTACATAGAGCACACCATTTTCAACTTTGGTTTCATTACCAAATTGAACGTCATTAATATATACGTGACCTAATTCAAGACGCATACATTCACCTCCCCTTATTATTGAGCATATCTATATTTTAACTCCAATAAAAATTGGAATTAAAACCTTATATATATCTTTTAACCATTTCTTCTACTGCCTCTGCTGTTGCTTGTGATTCAGACAATCTTTCTACCTCTTGGCCATCCTTATAAATGATTATTGCTGGTAAGCCAAGTACCTTTTGCTTAATGGCTAATCTTCTAGCTTTTGTTATATCTAATGATGCAAATTTTACCTTATCTCCATATTTTTCTGCTATTGCATGTACATGTGGCATAAGTGCTTTACATGGCTCACATGTTGGTCCCCAGTAATCTACTAATACTGGACGATCTGACTTTAATACCTCTTCCTCAAAATTATCTTTGTTTAATTCAATCATCATAATCCCTCCTATATTATTCGCTAAAATTTTCTTCAATATACTTTTCAGCCTGAGTAGCTGCTATAGCCCCATCAGCTGTTGCTGTTACTACTTGCCTTAATGATTTTACTCTGCAATCTCCTGCTGCAAATACTCCTGGAATATTTGTCCTCATATCTTGGTCTGTTACAATATAACCATTTTCCATATTTATTATACCTTCAAACAGTTTAGTATTTGGCATAAATCCAACGAACACAAATATACCAAATGTTCCATCTTCTTCATCAGCAACTATTTCTGTTACTTCACCTGTTTTAACATTTTCAACTAGCATTGATTCAACAATTCCATCGCCTTTAATTTCCTTAACTACGGAATTCCACATAAAATTCATTTTTTCATTTGCAAAAGCTTTTTCCTGTATTGATTTTGCTGCCCTTAATTGGTCTCTTCTATGAATGAGAGTAACCTTTCTTGCAAATTTTGTTAAATACATAGCTTCTTCTACTGCAGCATCTCCACCACCTACTACAAATACTTCCATATCTTCAAAGAAGGCTGCATCACATGTAGCACAGTATGATACTCCTCTTCCAGTAAATTCAGCTTCACCTGGACATCCAATCTTCCTTGGTTGAGCTCCAGTAGCAATAATTACAGTTTTAGCCTTGTATTCTCCCTTATCTCCCTTTAGTACTTTAATTTTTCCTTCTAATTCTACTTCTTTAATTGTATCCAATTTTATTTCTACTCCAAATTCTTTTGCCTGTTCAACCATTCTGTTAATAAGTGAAGGTCCTGTTGCATTTTCTATAGACCCTGGATAGTTGGCTACTTCATCAGTTGTTACTATTTGTCCTCCAGCCTTTTCTTTTTCTACTATTAATGTTTTAAGCCTCGATCTGGAAGCGTATAGTCCTGCTGATAATCCTGCTGGTCCTTCTCCAATTATTACAACATCATAAATATCTGTCATTTTCACTCCTCCTTTATAAAATTATTTTTTGCATAATATCTACAGTATTTAAATTCTTCAATATGTATTATGCAATAAACTCATATTATTATTTATTATTTTCTTTTTCAACAATATTTTACCCAAGAAATTTATTACTAAAATTCTATTTGAAAATTAACAAAAAAACAGAGCAGAAGGATTTACATTAGCCTTCTACTCTGTTAATAACCTGAGAGTTTCTCCCATCTGGGATTGCTCCTTCGGCGCTTACGCTCTTCAGAGTTTAGTCAGAATACGGTCCTTTTGCCTGAGATCATCATCATGAATGGCAAACTCATGACTTACTCCTTCGGCGCCAAGTAACTGGTCTCTCCCGCATTCATCATCCTACATAATTTACTTGTTTTGTTATTCTATTAACATTTCTTATATTTTCATTATAATAAATAAAATTACTAAATACAACATAAAAATTATTTTTTGCTATTTATTTTTTGACTTATCTAATACATAAAGAGCAATATTTAATGAATGATCAGAAACCCTCTCCAAATTGCTTAATAGATCTAGGAATATAACTCCTGAATGAGGATTACAGGATTGATTATTCAGTCTATCTATATGATTATTTCTGTAAACCTGTTCCAAATGATCTATTTCTTCTTCTAATTCAACAACATTCCTTGCCATATCAAAATTAGTCTCCTTAAATGCTTCAGATGCTTTCTTAAATACCTCAATTGATTTATTAGTAATATTGTCAAATTCCTCTAAAGCTATATTACTAAATGAAAGATCTCTTACAATAACTTCATTAGCCAGTTCTGCTATATTTTCTGAATGATCCCCAACCCTTTCTATATCGTTAACTACGTTTATTAGCACATTTATCTGAATATGCTGTTCATCAGTAAGAGGCTCTTTTGACAGCTGCACTAAGTATTCAACAATACCTGTTTCTAATTTATTGATAATTTTTTCCTGTTTCAATACTTCCTGAACCAAATTTTCGTCTTTATTTTTAAAGGCTTTACATGCTGAAACTAAATTGTTTTCAGCTATCTGTGCCATTCTAGTAACCTCTTTTATTGTTTGACCTATAGCTATAGATGGAGTTTCAAGTATTCTTGAATCTAAATACTTCAATACTGATTCTTCCATTTCCTTTTCTGGGCCAGGTATTATCTTCATAGCAGCTTTAACCAATAGGTTTGCAAATGGAAATTGAATAACTACATTAACTAAGTTAAATAAAGTGTGAGCATTAGCAATTTGCCTTTGCACATCTCCAGGTGATAATTTATCTACAATCATTTCTACCGGATATCTCAATGCAAACATAAATAGCAAAGTTCCTACCAAGTTAAATACAAAATGTACAACTGCAGCTCTTCTTGCTGTCTTATTTGTTCCTATACTTGAAATCAAAGCTGTTGTAGTAGTCCCAATATTATCTCCAAACAGTATAGGAAAAGCAATTTGCATATCAATTAGGCCTTGAGAAGCTAATGCCTGAAGTAAACCAATAGAAGCACTACTGCTTTGAAGTATTGTTGTCAAGCCAAGACCAACTAATATTCCTAATACAGGATCCTTTAAGCTTCCCAATATATTAGAAAAAACAGGGTTGTTTGCAAGTGGCTTTAAGCCATCACCCATCATGTCCATTCCAATAAACAGAATTCCAAAACCAATAAGTACTTCAGCTACATTCTTTAGTCTTTTCCTTGATGTTATTAAGAAAATTGCAACACCTATAGCTACTGCCAAGGGTGCTATATCTGTAAGGTTAAATGCAATCAGCTGAGCAGTAATCGTAGTACCTATGTTTGCTCCCATAATAACTCCCACAGCTTGATACAGTGTCATTAGTCCTGCATTAACAAATCCTACTACCATTACAGTTGTTGCACTACTACTTTGAATAATAGCTGTAACTACAGTACCTACTATTACACCCATAAGCCTGTTATTAGTCAATAGTTCAATTAATCTTTTCAACCTTTCTCCGGCAGCCTTCTCTAAGCCTGTCCCCATAATATTCATTCCATATAGGAAAAGACCTAATCCACCAAACACCGGTAACACTATATCCATTAGCTCACTCCTTAAACATAAATGATATTATAGTAAAAAAGCTATTCCAAATTTGGGAAATTCAATTGTCTCAAAGCTTCATACAGGATTATATTTACTGAATTTGAAAGGTTCAATGACCTTTTTAATTTCTGTCTCATAGGTATTTTTATGGTTTTATCCCAGTATCTACTAAGTATATCATTAGACAATCCTTTAGTTTCTTTTCCAAATACTATGAAACAGCCATCTGTATATTTAACTTCAGTATAGAATCTATTTGCCTTTGTAGTAGCAAAGTAGAAAACTCCATCAGGATACTTATCTATCAGCTCTTGAAAATTCTCGTAATAACGAACATCTACCAATGGCCAGTAATCCAACCCTGCCCTTTTTAGGTGCTTATCGTCAACAGAAAAACCCAGTGGCTTTACAAGGTGCAGAATTGAATTGGTCAAAGCACATGTTCTAGCAATATTACCTGTGTTCTGTGGTATTTCAGGTTCTACTAAAACTATATTTATAGCCATACCTAACTCCCCTTTAATCTTACAAAACATATTTTTCTATTGCCTTCGCAACGCCATCATTATCGTTAGTATCAGTTATCACATGGGCTTTTTTCTTAATAAGATCATCACCATTTCCCATAGCAACTGCCAAACCGGCAACATTAAACATTGAAATATCATTTTCATTATCACCTATGGCAACAATTTCACTAGTATCGATATTCAGCATTTGAGCAAGAAACCTAAGTGCATTACCCTTAGATACTCCCTCACTCATCACCTCTAAATTGTTATACCATGATTTAGATACACTTATGCCTTTAATCTTTTCCAATTTTTGTCTCAGATTATCCAATTTGCAAATATCATCTTCTATAAATACTAATTTATGAAAATTTAAGTTGTTGCTTAATATCTTAACTGGATCATTGAAGCCAATAATATTAATTCCTTGTGTTTCGTAGTTTTCTTCATAATACTTATGATACTTCTTAAACTTGTCCTCATACTTTTTAAAATAAAAAGTAGATAAGTCATAAAAATGATAATACATGTTGTTGCTTTCTGCTATTGTAATAATGTCTTTTAGTATATCATTATCTATACACCTTTCGTATACTATCTCTTTTTCATCAGAACTTGAAATAACAGCTCCATTGCAAGCTATAATAGGGCTATTTAAACCCACTAGACATCTATAGTGTACAGCTGATTTGTATATTCTACCAGTTGACAAAGCAACAGTTATACCTTTATCTAAAACTTTGTTCAAAGCCATTCTATTTCTTTCAGATATATTATCATGACTATTTAGCAATGTTCCATCCATATCTATTGCCATCAATCTGTATTTCATAGCTTTCCTCCTAATTTACCTGCAAAGTTAATATATCATAAAAAATCAATAAGTCAATAATAATAAATAAGTTATTTTTTACTAATATCCTATACACTAAAATTTGCATTCCTTTCAAGCTCTAATAACCTAGCTTTTAATTCAAGGCCTCCTCCAAAGCCTACCAATTTTCCACTGGATCCAATAACCCTATGACATGGCACAACTATAAGCACCGGGTTCTTGTTCAAAGCTCCTCCTACTGCTCTACATGCATTTGGATTTCCAATATTGCTTGCAATTTCCTTATATGTACGGGTTTCTCCATAGGGAATATCTAATAATTCTTTCCAGACCTTCAATTGAAAGTCTGTTCCTTTCAAATCCAGTGGAAGTGTAAATATCTTTCGTTTACCATTAAAATATTCTAGAATTTCTTTATGATAATCATACTCTTCCATATTTACTTTCTCAACATGTCCATATTTTTTCCTCAATACATCTATGTTATCTTCCTTTTTTAAGTTCAGATATAATATACCCATTTCAGAAAACAATATTGTCATTTTCCCAATTGATGTCATAAAATCATAATACTTTAAACTCAATAAATTATCCCTCCTTTGCTAATTTCCATTGCTCTATTGCCATTTTCCTAATATTTGGATTAGAATTTGAATTATGGCTAGAAACAACTACATTAAACCACTTTACAGCATTTTTTACATCTCCCAATCTCCTGTAAAGTTCCCCTATCAAATATCCTAATTTAATTTCATCCATATTCGTATTAAACAAATCTTCTTTATAATACGCTTCTTCGTACAATTCTTTTGTTATATTTAAAAATCTTTTTTCCTGATTTCTATCCTCCTTCATTCTATATAGCCAAGCAATATTTAGAGCAATAGATCCTAAATATATTCTACTTTCATCCAATAGCTGTCCTTCATATAAGGCAAGTTTGCAAGCTTCTATGGCTTCATCTATTGTTCGAGTACCTCCATAGCTTCTCTTCTTCCATTGAGAAGATATTTGACTCTTGATCTTTTCTTTTACCAAGTCTGAAATTTCATTATATTTATCTTCTGTAGCTGCATATCCACAGTTAGGGCATACAAATACTTTATATTTAATTGGGTTTTCTCCCTGATAATATGGAAGAAAATCTTCATCCTGCTTTATAAGACGTAAAGCTTTAGTCCTAACTTTTTTAGTTCTAAATTCTGTATTACATACAGGGCATTTTACATTCTTATCATATAGTTCATCCATTAATTGCAATTTTATTACTCCCTTCCATTTTTTATTGTATCTTTCCTACTTTATATATATAATTCATTTCTCTATAATAATCATCGCTAATAAGTTCTTTATCAACAATTGTTCCATTTTTGATTATATATCGATAGGTTTTTACTTTATATCCATTTCTACCTTCCTGAACCAATAGCTTTACGCCTGGTTTCAATTTCTCATCAACTACTATTTCTTCTTTTGCTTTTATAACTTCAGTAATTTTTGATTCTACTTTTACAGTATAATCCCTTTCACTTGTATCTCCATATATATAAACATAAATCCTGTTATTTTTTACCTCTGTGTCTATATATATAGGGTATTCAAAATCATTTCTAAATTTTAAATCCAACAGGTTTTCTGCTACTGCTGCGTCATGGCCAAAGCCAACATACGCTGGAGGAATTGAATGAGGAGACCTCTCTAAAATAGTAACTCCAGCCAATAATAATGCATTGTATAAAGTAGTAGAAGTCTGACAGACACCTCCACCTATTCCTGAAGTATATTTACCTCCAATTATTACTTTAGCATCCTTGTATCCATACTCTTTTCTTATAGGACCCGTAGTTTCATTGAAGGATATAGACTCTCCTGGTAACAACATTTTCCCTTTAATAGCTTTAGCAGAAAGCTTTATATTTTCAATTCTATTTTTACTACTGCCTAGAAAAGACGTTGAATACTCTCCTATTATCCCATTTATCCTTGATAACAAATCCTTTGATATCTTAGGAATTATATTTATAACAGGTATTTCAATTTCATCAATACCATATATATTGTCACTCTTTATGTTTCCTATAATTCTGTTAATTAACTCCTCTTTATCTACGCTTTTCCCTACTACTTCATCCTCAATATGAATATGCCCATTATTAAAATGAAATTTTGCATCTTTAGCTTCAATATGTATATCATCGGAAATACTTTCTACAATCTTTAGTATTTTATCTCTATTGCATGATAGTTGCAGTTTTATCTCCCTTCCATTTAACTTAACTTTAATTATATTTATTAGCCTATTGATAATATTGCCTGTTCTTCCAATCTGGTAAGCCTCATTGACTGCCTCTTCATACAAAAACTCAAATCCTAAGTCCTCAATTGAGTAAATATATTTTTTATCATTATATGTCAACCTAATATTTCTCTTTTTAAGTTTTTCCATATTTCTATTTAGAAACTTTAGAGCCTCTTTTTCAGTCATGTTTGATACATTAAATTCATCTATTTTTATTCCATCATATATTATATTAGAATTCAAAACTCTAAACAAAGAATATACTACCAGAAGTAGTACGACACTCATTATTGCTATAGATATTTTGAAGATAAATCTCTTTTCAACTACCCCATTTATTCAAGCCCCCGTCTTAAATTATTTTACTATAATACTATTCCTCTAAAGAGGTTTCTAGTACATATCAATACTTAGGCGGGATAGCTAACTATTATCTAGATTATAATACTACTTATCTCTAATGGATTTCCTATAATATAGGCAGTATTCTGTCAAAGGACATTTATTACACTGGGGCTTTCTGGCTTTACATATTCTTCTACCATGAAATATCAATAAGTGATGAGCCTTACTCCACATGTTCTTTTCTATATTTTCCATTAATTGCTTTTCTGTATCTAATACATCGTCACTTTTCGCTATTCCAATTCTGTTGGAAACTCTAAATACGTGGGTATCTACTGCAATAGCATCTTTACCAAAAGCATTGCTTATAACAACATTAGCAGTCTTTCTACCTACTCCAGGAAGTTCCATAAGTTCCTCAATTACATCTGGAACCTTTCCTCCATATTTCTCCACAAGAATTTTACATGTTGCCAATATATTTTTGCTCTTATTTCTATAAAATCCTATACTCTTAATTTTCTCCATCAACTCATCTTCAGACATTTTCAAGAAGTCTTCAGGAGTTCTATATTCCTTAAACAAACTTTCAGTAACTTTATTTACCTGAACATCAGTTGTTTGAGCAGATAAAATTGTAGCTATTAGTAGTTCAAAGGGATTTGAAAAATTTAGCTCTGCTTTAGCATCTGGATATGTTCTTAAAAGCATTTCAATAACTTCTTTTGTTTCCTCTCTATTCAATCTTTCCTTCATCTTATCACCTACAGTATTTCCATATTATAATCCAGTATTTCAACTCTATTATCACCATCAATAAAGTTAATTACTTTGGATAGTACCTCATTAGCATGAACTGAGTCATTTGTAACAAATGCAAACCCTATAATTGAGGTTTTCCAGCTGTCATTTAATCCAACTTCTGCTATTGAAACATTAAATCTTGATTGTATTTTCCCTATTATGCTCTTTATTATATGTCTTTTATCCTTTAATGAATTTGATTCAAATATCATAAGCTTTACTTCACAAGCACCGATTATCACAAAGCTCACCTCAATTTATGCAAATAATTTTGTCATATTTCTACTTTATTCATTATAGCAAAAGGAAATGCTTATTGTAACAATTCAATTTTATTATTTTGCTTTCTTCTAAATTATAGCATTAAAAAAAGAGGACAAAGTCCTCTTTTTTATTTCTATAATAATCTCATTTCCTCTCCAACTTTCTTGAATGCTTCTACAGCTCTATCTAATTGCTCTTTAGTGTGACCTGCAGTAACCATACATCTTACCCTACCTGTTCCTCTAGGTACTGTTGGGAATACAATACCTGATACAAATACTCCATTTTCCAATAGTTTTCTACTGAATTCCATTGTTTTAGCTTCGTCTCCAATAATAACTGGTGTAATTGGAGTTTCACTGTGACCTGTATTAAATCCTAGTGTTCCAAGTTTTTGCTTAAAGTATCTAGCATTATCCCATAGTCTGTCAGTGTATTCTGTTGACTCCATAAGCATTCTAACTGCTTCCATAATAGCTCCTACTGCAGCAGGTGGCAAAGATGTACTGAATAATACTGGTCTTGCCCTATGATTCAACCACTCATACATTGTACTGGATCCAGCTACATATCCGCCTACTACTCCTATTGCTTTTGAAAGTGTACCAATACTGAAATCAACTCTTCCATGTAGTTTAAAGTGATCTACTGTACCTCTTCCGCTTTCACCTAGTACTCCTGAACCGTGTGCATCATCTACATAAGTCATAGCCTCATATTTTTCAGCTAATTCAACTATTTCAGGAAGTTTTGCAATATCTCCATCCATGCTAAATACTCCATCTGTGATTATTAAAACATTTTTATATTTTGCTCTATTTTCCTTTAAAACTCTTTCCAAATCATCCATATCAGAATGCTTAAATATCTTTCTGTCTGCCTTGCTTAATCTTGTACCATCTATTATAGAAGCATGGTTCAATTCATCAGAAATAATTAAATCCCCTTCTTCTGTAATAGCTTGAATTGTACCTGCATTACAGTTGAAACCTGATTGATAGATAAATACAGCTTCTTCTCTCTTAAACTCTGCTAATAGCTTTTCTAACTCTTCATGAATTGACATATTTCCAACTATAGTTCTAACCGCACCTGCTCCTGCTCCATATTTTTCAACTGCTTCTATAGCTGCCTTTTTCAATCTTGGATGATTTGCAAATCCTAAATAGTTGTTTGAACTAAGGTTGATAACCTTTTCCCCGTTTAGAATAATTTCTGCCTCGTTTGGTCCTCCTAATACAGGTAGTTTTCTATAAACTCCTTGTTTTTTAAGGTCTTCTATCTTTTCTTTTAAGAAGTTTAATTCATGCACATTAGACACTTTTTTCCCCTCCTCGTAAATTTAAACTCAATAATAATATACCACATCTTTCATTATTTGTAAGAGGTTTGTGAAAAAAATATTTATCCATTAAGTTTTTCTATAGCCCATAAAGCATATTCTCTTATCATTGGACTTGAATCCTCTAACAAAGGTAATAAAAGTTTTATGTTATTCTTATCCTTATTATTTGCTAAAGTAATAATTGCATTCCTTCTAAGTATATTTTTCCCCCTCCAACTTCCTGCCATTTTTCCATATTTCTCCTTAAACTCTTTATTTGACATATATAAAATTTTTTCTATATTAATATACCCTTCTGTTTCATATGGTATGAATTCCTCATGATTTGGTTTAAGTATATTGTTGTTTTTTGGGCATACCTTCTGACATGTATCGCATCCATATATTTTATTGCCCATTTTTTCTCTCAAATCATAAGGAATATTATCTTTAGTTTGAGTCAAATAGGAAATACATTTTTTAGGATTAACTCTGTAGGGACTCTCTAATGCTCCAGTAGGACAAGCCTTAATACACAAGTCACAATCTCCGCATTTGCTTTCCACTGGAGTTGAAAGTTCCTCAATTTCCAAATCTGTCAATATATACCCCAGAAAAATAAAGGAACCATATTCTTCATTAATAATAGAACAGTTTTTCCCATAATAACCTATTCCTGATTTTCTGGCTATTTCTCTATCAATTAACGGCCCTGTATCTACATAATACTGATAATTAAAATTCTTCACTTTCTTAATCTCATCAATTAAATTTTCAATTCTATTTCTTAATACAATATGATAATCAATTCCCCAAGAGGATTTTGATATAATACCTTTAAACCTATAATCAACTTTTTTATCATAATCATTGTTATAGGATATGCCTATTGTGATAATAGATTTACATTGTGGAAATGTAAGTCTTGGGTCCAATCTCTTATCTATATCATACTCTTCAAATTCAGTATTAAGATTTAAACTATTTCTTTCAACAAGGTATTCCCTTAAGTGTTCAAAGGGTTCACAATTCGTAAATCCTATAATATCAATATTCAATTCTTTTGATTTATCTATAATATACTGTTTAATGTTCATCGTACAATCCTTTCAGAAGTTCTATTTCCCTCTTATGTCCAATAAGGTCATTTGGAGTTTCCAAATAGAAGGGGAGCTTTTTAAGAACTGGATGATTTATTATATTCTTTATAGCACTTATCCCTATAGTTCCTTCCCCGATAGTCGCATGCCTATCTTTGTTGCTGTTAAATTCCGCCATACTATCGTTTAGGTGAATAGCTTTTAATCTATTTAATCCTATTATATCATCAAATTCCTCTATTACACTGTCCAAATCATTAACAATATCATAACCTGCAGAATATAAATGGCAGGTATCAATACAAACTCCAATCAATTCATTATATTTCACCCTATCGATTATGGATTTTATCTCTTCAAAACTTTTCCCTATTTCAGTTCCTTTCCCAGACATAGTTTCAAGCAATATCATTGTGTTTTCATTGCCAGTTATTATTTCATTTAATGCATCAGCAATTCTCTGTATGCCATAATCAATCCCCATCCCAATATGGTTTCCAGGATGAAAATTAAAATAGGGTATTGAAATGCTGTTTAGCATCTCATAATCTTCCTTCAATATAGCCTTACTCATCCCATAGGTATTATCTTTAAAAGAGCTTAAATTCAATATATAAGGGGCATGGGCGAGTAATGGTCCGAAATTATTTTCCTTTAATATAGTCTTCATATTTTCAATATCTCTTAAATCTATTGCCTTGTTTCCTGTACCTCGAGGATTTCTGCTGAAAAACTGAAATACGTTTGCTTCAATACTTACTGCATCCAAAGCCATTCTTTCATACCCTTTTGCAATAGACAGATGACATCCTATATACATTTCATCATTCCTTCCTCTTTTATCAAATAGTTTCATTCATATTTGAATTTATCAATGATTTTAAGATTTTCTTGAAATAAGCAGAATAAGTTCACCAAAAATAAATAATAAGCTAAATTTTATGTTCACCATATACAAATCATATACCATACTCTTAAAATATGATATAATTTCTATAGTATTATGTAAAGGAGCATAAAAATGTTTAACTTAAAGCGAAAGGCATTTAAGAACTTTGACTTTATACTATTGATTACAGTATTGCTGCTATGTATATATGGAATTATAATGATAAGGTCAGCTACACTATCCTTTAACAATAACAGATATGTTAAGGTACAGTCTCTTTCAACTATATTAGGATTTATAGGTATATTGATTCTAGTATTGATGGACTATCAGGTAATTGGAAAGCTATATATACCCATTTATATAATATGTATACTACTGTTAGTAGCAGTTGTAATATTTGGTACAGGAGAATCACAATGGGGTGCTAACAGTTGGCTGTATATTGGAGGCTTTGGTTTTCAGCCTGCAGAAATATGTAAAGTTGGAATTATAGTATTTTTGGCTAAACTGATTGAGAACAATAAGGATAAAATTAACGAACCACTTACCCTTCTAAAAATATTAGTATTGTGTGGAATACCCATACTTCTAATATTACTGCAACCTGACCTGGGAACAGCCATAGTATTTGTATTTTTCATTGTGGCAATGTTGTTTGCTGCAGGATTGAATTGGAAATACTTTGGATATGCTTTCATTGCTGGGATAATAAGTTTACCTATTCTATGGTTTCAACTTGAGGACTATCAGAAAAAGCGTATATTCTCCTTTTTAGACCCAGAAAGCGATTTAACCGGTTCAGGATATCAGGCAATGCAATCTAAAATAGCTATAGGTTCAGGTAAAATATTTGGACGTGGCCTGTTTGAAGGAGTTCAGACTCAGTATAACTATATACCTGAAAAGCAAACAGACTTTATATTTGCTGTAATTGGAGAAGAACTAGGATTGATAGGCGGATTAGTTTTGATAGTATTGTATTTTATACTTTTATACAGACTTATAAAACTTGCAAAAAATTGTAAAGATATTTTTGGCTCAATGGTATTAATAGGATTTGCTGCTATGTTTTTATTTCACATATGGGAAAACATTGGTATGTCAATAGGCCTAATGCCTATAACAGGTATTCCCCTGCCCTTCATGAGCTACGGAGGTACATTCCAGCTCATCAATCTATTATGTATAGGTATTGCACTAAGCATAAGCGTTCATAAAGAAGGATTAAATTTTTAGCTGCAAATTGCAGCTATTTTTTATTATACAGTACCTTGCATTAAAAGGTAGCATAGTATATAATATAGTTAAATTAAACTGAAAG
>ENA-OWPA01000239-OWPA01000239.1-bioreactor-metagenome-genome-assembly--contig:-NODE-239-length-96062-cov-42.869761_pt1 | contig 96062 bp, 91 predicted proteins | sample MGYA00238139_ERZ651803 | MGnify/ENA primary metagenome ERZ651803 (study PRJEB26909, sample SAMN07631231) | bioreactor metagenome | isolation source: Switchgrass digestor | place: USA: Dartmouth... | reverse complement strand
ATTGCAGCTACAATAGCCCAATCAGGTAAAAGGGTTCTATTAGTTGATGCTGATTTGAGAAAGCCTGTATTAAATAAAGTATTTCATATGGATGGTACAAGAGGCCTTACAAATATATTAGTTGAAAACGTAGGATTTGAAGAAGTAATGTTTTGTCATCCTGATATAGAAGGATTATATGTACTAAGTTCAGGGCCAATTCCACCAAATCCTGCTGAACTTTTAGGCTCCCACAAGATGAAAAGCTTTGTTGATAATATAGTTGATAAGTTTGATATGGTAATATTTGATTCACCACCTATAGGAATGGTTACTGATAGTGCAATACTATCTACTCTTGTTGATGGGACAATCCTTGTATGTTCTGTTGGAGAAACTGATATCGATGTAGCTAAAATGGCTAAAGAATCTCTTGAAAAGGTTAATGCAAACATATTGGGGGTTGTGCTTAACAAGGTCCCTATGAATGGAGGCAGATACTACAAATACCATTATCATCAGTACTACTCATATTATTATTCGAGTGACGAGTCTAAGGAGAAAAAGAGGAAGTGAATAGCTAATGATAGATGTTCATAGTCATATATTGCCTACGGTAGATGATGGCGCAGAGGATATGGAAGAAGCTATAGAGATGGCCAGAATATATGTGGAAAATGGAGTGGAAAAGGTATTAGCAACTCCTCATTTTATAGAGGGAACCAATAGTAGCACGAAAGAAAGGAATTTAATTATATTAGATAAATTAAATGAAGCCATTTGTAATAATGGAATTAACCTGAAGGTATATCTAGGCAATGAAATATATGTTACTATGGATGCATTTAAGTACATTAAAGATGGTATAATATCAAGCTTAAATAGTTCCAGATATCTATTGCTTGAATTTCCTATGTTTGATATACCTTTATATATAGAGGAATTGATTTATGAGCTATTGCTTAAGGGTTACATACCTATAATTGCTCACCCTGAAAGAAATGCAAAGATAATTGAAGATCCAAATATTTTATACAATCTGATAACAAAAGGAGCCTTGGCACAATTGAACTTGCCAAGTTTGGAAGGAAAGTATGGAGATGAAATTAAGTCTACAGGAGAAATACTTATAAAGCACAATATGATACATGTTGTTGGCACCGATGCCCATTCAGCCCATGGAAGGTCTCCAAAAACAAGTAATGGTATTAGAATCCTTAAAGAGTTAGTTGACCAGAAAACCTTTAATAGAATAAGCAATATAAATGGGCAATGTATACTCGATAATAAGCCAATAGAAACTGATTCTCCAATTAAGTATAAGAAGCAAAAAAGCTTTTTATATTTTATAAAATCAAAGTTTAATTTGGGAGGTGACATATGGGAAACAAGATAAAAAAAGTCATAACATTATTCATGCTATTAGCCTTAATTATTTCAAATATCTCCTTTGCAGAAGACATAGATAAGGGAGCATTAGAGGTATTTCTCGAAGAACTATCTAATGTTAGCAAGGAGACGAGAAAAAATGTAGTAGATATACTTAAAATCTATTTTAATGATGATGAAAATGGAATAGATGAGCTGGTAAATGATATAGATATTTTTGTAACAGATGAATACATTAGATTAATAGAATCAAAAGGCTATACTTTGGATGATGTGAAAGTTGAGCTTAGCAAACTCAAGAGCTGGACTAAGGAAGAAAAATCTAAACTTTTGTATTACCTTGAATCTGGAAATATAAAAGGTATCAGGTCTCTTATTAATCAGATAGAGGAAAAAGGTGATACAAGTGGCAGCATTCCTTCACAAGGTGGCTCCGGAAATGCAAAATCAGATGGAACTACAAGGGAGGAAAATCAGGAGAAGCTTCTAGAGGTGTACTTCAAAGATATTGAAAATCATCGCTATGAAGAAGATATTATCTACTTAGCACAAAGAGGTATTATTGAAGGTAGGACTAAGGAGATATATGACCCAGATGGTAATCTTACTAGAGCAGAATTCACAACTTTAATAACTAGATTATTAAAGTTGCCATTAGATGAGAAATCACATCTCCCCTTTGAGGATGTGAAGGAGGATAGCTGGTATTATGAGTTTGTAAAGGCTGCTTATGATAGCAAAATTATAGAGGGTGTAAACAAAACAACATTTGCACCTAATAGATATATTACAAGACAAGAAATGGTAAAGATTATCGTAAGCATTCTAGAAAACAAAGGAATTTTGCACAGTATCAAACCTTCAGGATTAGATGTAGCAATGTACATAGACAGCAATAATATATCAGATTGGGCAAAGGAGTACCTATTCTATGGTGTAAAATATGGACTAATAGAGGGAAGAACAGAAACAGAACTGGCTCCAAGAGAATTTGCTTTAAGGGGTGAGGCAGCTAATACAATAAGAAGACTTTATGACATATTAAAAGAGACACAAAATATTATTACTAATTAAGGAGGGATATTGTGAAAAAGAGTATTTCACTGGTTATCGTATTAGTATTGATATTTAGCCTATTGGCACCAATCGGTGCATATGCTAATGAAAGCAACCTAGATAAACTGTATAATAAACTATACAATAGTAAATACGGTAAGGCCTTTAGAGAAACTGACCTAATTACAGTAGATGAATTATTTGCTATAAGGAATGAGTTAAAAGGAAAAGGTCATGTAAGTGGTTTTATAGATGATGTATATAATGAAATAAATAAAAATGAAGAACTTACTCAATTCTTAAAAAGCAAATACTTTGTTACCAGAGAGAATGTAAATGATTTAAAAGATATTGTATTTACCTGGGAAGATGCTAATAATGACAAATTAGAAGACATAGCAGATAGCTTTAAGGATGGGACAGGAAAACCAGATGAATGGAACAGCACCATGATAGCATTAAAGGATGCTATACTAGTTAGATTTTCAGCTGAAATAGACGATTTAAAAGATCAGTTAAATGAAGATTACAAATCATATTATGGAATATTTGAATTATCTTTAGATTTAAGTAAAGCTGTATTGGAAAATTTAATAGTAAAAGAAACCAATAAAACTCCAGATTTAAAGTTTAGTATTGATAAGAATGGCTTATACAATGCAATTGAAGAAATCGAAAATAAATATGTAGCTGAATATGGGTATAAGCTTACAGAATCCTTTACATTAAGCCAGCTATCAGCTACTATTGATGGTATTGCAGATGTAGTTGAAGAGTATTATGGAGATATTAAACCAGTAGTAAAGGAAATAGCAGGTATTTCCGATAAGCAAATTGCTGGAATCATCAAGAAAATAGTTACTGAAGAAAACTATATTCCTTATAAGGAATCAACAACACCTCCAGGATCAGGTGGAAGTGGCGGTGGAGCACCTGCACCTACTGAACCAGAGTTACCTGATGTAACAGTTCCAGAAGATGAAAACTTACCTGCAACAATAACCATAGGAGAGGATCAGATAAGTGTAAAGATTAAAGAAGGAACTGCATATGTTTCAGTAAATTCTAAGGAAGCTGTCAAAGCTGTAGAAAAATTGAGAGACAAAGCTGGAGAAGATAGAGAAGCTGTATTAAATATTGATTTAAGCAGTGTAGAAAGTAATAGCGTAAATGTTGAATTCTCATATGATCTAATTAAAGCTGCAGCTGACAACAATGTTTCCTTAAATATGGTATTTGATGATATGGAAGTAATGATACCAGCTGATGTATTAGGAGCTATTGATATAGCAAAGGGAGATAAGGTAGTATTTAGGACAGAAAATGTAACTCAATTGGTTAATGAAGCAGTTGGAGAAGATCAGGATGTTAAGATGGGTATAGACTTATACTTAGAGGTAGTAAGAAATGGCAGTACAACTAGAGTTGATCAATTCAATGCACCTGTAGTTGTAAAAATAGAAGTTAAAGGGTTATGGAACAGAGATAAATTAGCTGTATACTATCTAAATGAAAATAACAACACTTTGGAATTTGTAACTGGCAAAATAGTGGACAACCAGATTATAATTAGATTAAGCCACTTCAGCAAATACTTAGTAATTGAATCAAATAAGACATTTAGCGATATTACAAACCACTGGGCTAAGCTATTTATTGAATCAATGGCTGCTAAAAATGTAGTAGGTGGGTATAGTGATGGTACCTTTAGACCAAATAACAATATAACTAGAGCAGAATTCTCCAAGATGATATTAGAAGGATTGGAAGTTGAACTGGTTAAATACAATGGAGAGTTCACAGATGTAAAAGCTAGTAACTGGTATGCAGATTACCTGGCTACCATGAAGAAGCTTGGATTGGCTGAAGGATATAATGATGGAACATTTAAACCAGATCAATACATTACAAGAGCAGAAATTGCCGTAATACTAAGCAACGTTATAGATGTAGAAGTAGATAAGGATGAAATAAACACATTACTGGCTAATTATACAGATAAAGACCAAATACCAGACTGGGCAATAGAAGCCATTGCAAAGGTAGTAAAATCTAAGGTAATGGTTGGAGACAATAACAGGTTCATGCCATCTAACAATACTACAAGAGCTGAATCAGTTACAACAATTTATAGAATTTACAACAGATAATTAAATAAATAGAAAGTGAAAAAGCAGAGGATAATTTCCTCTGCTTTTTCCGTTATTCTATGTGTATAAGGAGATCCTTGTTGCTCATTGGATTCTTGCTAGCTAATCTGCATAATACTCATTTCCATCATATTGAATGATATTGCCCATTTTATCCATTATATATTTTGGATTATCTACAAGTCTTACTATAAAGCCATTAGATAGATTAACGCTATCAGCAATTCTTATTCTTATTTTTTTACCGGTAGTATCCAGTTCAGTTGAATATTTTGATCTATCTAATATTCCTTCGCCTAAGGCTTCAATTATTAAGTCTTCTTTAAAGAGGCTATCAATTTCCTTTTTCAATTCTTCTGTAAATGGAAGGTAAATATATCTTCCTGTAAGGTTTAATTCACCTGATTCTGCGTCTATTCTAGGAGCAACTTTATCCACTATACTAATTGATGTTGCTTTTGCATTAGCCCCTAAATGGGTTTCAATTGAATTTGTAGTTTTAATGCTCAATTTACCTTCAATGTATGTTTCATCATCATCTTTTAGATACAGTGTTACATTTTCACTGAAATCTACATATACATCCATGATAGTCATACCAGAAATACTGAAGTCGCTAGTAGAAGCATCAACTATAGGCTGATCGAAGGTTACAACTATAGTACCTGGTTCTACAAGCTCTGCTGATTTCATAGTAGCTTTTCCATCTGTTGTGCTGTCAAAAGTTAAAGTAATTGGATTCATCATTACTCCATTTATACCCTTTATTCCTCTAATATCCATCTCAACTAAGTTTCCTGATTTACCTATTTCAACCTTTTTACCATCTATTTCAGAAGGAAGATATAGTATATAGGTTAGTTCATCTTCCAGCGGACTGAAATCAGTTTCTTCAGGAAGGTAAGTGTATTGGTTGTTAAATTTAATGACATAATTGGATGTATTATATAGTGTATCTATATCCATTTCCTTACTGAATCTCAACAATATCATATTGTCCTTTCCAGCATAGCTTGTTATTTTGGGTACTTCTACATCCTTCATGTAGATTTCCTGCTTATATGGAATGAGTTTATTTTCCAAAGCTGTTGTGTCTACAATATTATCTATTGTAATTGTATTGGTTCCTGCTGGTAGAGGATTCCCTAAAATTATTTTATATACTCTTCCGGAACCTTCTATTCTTGCTATGGAAATTTTGTTGTTCTTTTCATCTCTAATATCGTAACTGTTTCTATTGTTTCCTTTTACATTTTTGCTGAAATTGATTGTTATGGTCTTTCCATCGCTTGATACATCTAGCCCTACTACTTCAGGGGAAGTTGTATCGATTATAGGATTAACTTTAGCTTCCTGATTGTTTAGTACATTTCCAGAATAATCCTTAACCTTGTTTATAGATATGGTCACTTCATATGTTGGAAGCTTATTGTTGCTAAAATCTAAAATTAATTTGCTTTCAGTGACTATAATATTTGCAGGATACTTTTTAGTTGAACCTGATTTCCAGTAAAAATTGGTTTTGATTATTGAATCAGGATCTATGTCTTCACTGAATTCAATAATGGCTTCCTCTGTAGTAGCAGATACACTAACTACCTTAGGTGGTGTAGTATCCTTTATTACTTTAAATTTTAAATCACTGTCAGCACTTGGGAAATTAGCGTAATCAATTAAGCCTGATACGTTTAGAGTATGTGTTCCTTCATCTGGAGCATTATATGTAGAAGAATATGTTAAAATAATAATATTATCATTTACAGAAACCTGACCTCGTACTGATTTGCCATCTATTTTAAAGTTAGATGTTTTAGCAGTTTTTATTGGTTCAGAAGCTATTATTTTTAATCCCTTGTTTCCTAACTGAACTACTTCATTAACTTTAGGAGGTGTATTATCTAAAACTTTAAATTCTCTATTGTTTATATTTAATTCATCGCCATTTTCAGATTTTATATTGCTAACAGATACTTTATATGTATTTTGATTGGTCATTGTTTCATTAAGTATGAGCTTTACTGTTTTATTATTATCTTCAAAGCGAATAGTTTTAATTGTACCTGCATTTGTAAAGTACTTGCTTGTAAATTGGCTTGTATCTACATCAACTGGCTGTGTAAAATACAGGGCTATTTCTTTTAGATTGCTTGCAGCAATTTCTGATAGTTCAAAGGGGAGGGCTTTAATTTCCACCGTACCGGAAGTCATAGTCAGATTTCCAATGGTAAATCTGTATTCATATTCTCCGCCTTCAAGGTTTTCAATGGTAATTTCAAATCTGCCATCTTTCTTTAATTCTACATTATAGTATCTTTCATTAAAGGATGTATCATCTGAAAGAGATTTTAATATAAGCTTTAACTCATCTGTGCCTTGGGCAACACCCTCGAATACAAGGGTGTTAGCATAAATTAAAGGGTTGGCTTCAACTCTTATATTGACTGGTATTTTAAGTTTTAATTTATCTGCCAGTGTATAATTAGAGCCTGCCATTTTAGCCTTTAAGGCATTTAAAGTCATTGCAGCCATTAGTCCTCTAGTTACAGTGTCATTTTTATCTACTGACAGTCCATCCATAAGCCCTTTACTTTCTGCCAATCTTGGAACTGAATCGTAGGATTCATTAACTTCACTTCCATAGCCTAAGGCTCTTAATAATACAGCCTGTAGATGTTGAACTTTTGCATCATATTTAGTGGTTGAACTTGTTGTATATCCAAAGGTATTTGGAGCTGTACCCTGAATAAGTCCCTTATCAACTGCCCAATATATATATGGCTTATAAAAATCATCCTTTATGTCGTTGAAAACATTTTTAACTGGATATTTACTTGCTATATCTTCCTCGTTGTAAAGACGGCTTATGAGAACAACCATATCCTGTCTTTTAAGCTTTTGATTAAGCATCAGATCTCCACTTTCAGAACCCTGTAAAACCCCAAGGTTTTTCAGGATTCCACCTGCTTCCTCATATAATTTGCTTTCTGAAGGAGCTGCGTAAATAGGAATTGTGCTTAATAGTAATATTAGTGCTATGACTAAGGACAAAACTTTCTTCATATGAAATTCTCCTTTCCTATAATATTCTAATTCTATTATACCGCATAAGGAGGGTGGTAAATATTACATTATAATTACAAAAAGGTAAATATGATATTTCATTTGTTTAATAGTGTCGTTGACATAAATTACATAATTGTATAGAATAATATAGTTATAAAGATATTGGAGGAGGATTTAGATGAACACTAAGTATATATTTATTACTGGAGGTGTAGTTTCCTCTTTGGGCAAGGGACTAACAGCTGCCAGTTTGGGACGAATATTGAAAAGCAGGGGATTAAGGGTTTCAATACTAAAATTTGACCCATATTTAAATGTTGACCCAGGTACAATGAGCCCTTATCAGCATGGAGAGGTATTTGTAACTGAAGATGGAGCAGAAACGGATTTGGATTTGGGACATTATGAGAGATTTATAGATGTGAATTTAAGCAAACACAGCAGTGTGACATCTGGAAAGGTATATTGGTCTGTTATAAATAAGGAAAGAAAGGGAGATTATGAAGGGAGAACTGTCCAGGTTATTCCCCATGTGACTAACGAAATAAAGGAAAGGATCACCAGAGTAGCTAAGGACGGAGATATAGATGTAGTTATTACAGAAATAGGCGGAACTGTTGGTGATATAGAATCTCAACCATATTTAGAAGCAATTAGGCAGATAAAGTACGACGTAGGAAGAGAAAATGTAATGTATATACATGTTACCCTTGTTCCATACCTAAGTACTGCTGGAGAGTTAAAGACAAAGCCAACTCAGCATTCTGTAAAGGAATTGAGAAGCATAGGTATACAGCCTGATATATTAATATGCAGGACAGATGTGCCACTATCCATGGATATAAAGAAAAAAATAGCTTTATTCTGTAACTTGCAGCCCCATGAAGTAATTCAAAATGTAAATGTGGATTGCATATATGAACTTCCTCTGATGCTGGAAGAAGAAGGGCTTTCTCAACTTGTTATTGATAAGCTTGGGATTAAATGTGGCAAGTTGGATTTAACAGATTGGATAGAGATGACAAATAAGATAAAGAATTTAAAGGATAAGGTAAAGGTTGCTTTAGTTGGGAAATATGTAGAGCTTAAAGATGCCTATCTGTCAGTATCCGAAGCTTTAAACCATGGTGGTATTTACAATGATGTAAATGTAGAAATAATATGGATTCATTCTGAAGATGTTACTGAAGAAAATGTAAATGAGCTGCTTTCTGATGTAGACGGAATACTGGTTCCAGGAGGTTTTGGAGATAGAGGAATTGAAGGCAAGATTACAGCAATAAAGTATGCCAGGGAAAATAAAATTCCATTTTTGGGAATATGTTTAGGAATGCAGATGGCTGTAGTTGAATTTGCACGAAATGTATTAGGATATAAGGATGCCCATAGTTCAGAATTTAGCAAGGATACTCTGCATCCTGTAATAGACTTGATGCCTGAACAGAAGGATGTGGAAAATCTAGGAGGGACAATGAGGCTTGGTGTATATCCATGTAAGCTTGAGAAAAACACAAAAGCCTTAGAAATATATAAAGAAGAGCTGATATATGAAAGACATAGACATAGATACGAGTTTAACAATAAGTATAGAGAAGAATTTGAAAAGAATGGAATGATAATAAGTGGAATATCTCCTGACAGAAGACTAGTTGAAATAGTAGAGCTAAAGGATCATCCATGGTTCGTAGCATCACAATTCCATCCTGAATTTAAATCAAGACCAACAAGACCACATCCATTATTTAAAGGATTTATTGGTGCCTGTAAAGAAAATAGCAATAGGAAATAGAGGAATTTCAATTTCCATGTAGAATATATATGTAAGTAATAACTATAAGGGGGAAAATACATGGGAAAAAGAGTGATTCCATTAATATTGCTATTAGCTATTGTATTCACAAGCAATATATCCTTCGGAGAAAGGATATTTACTGATGTATCCGATGACCACTGGGCTTATGGATATATAAAGAAGGCTGTTGACTTAGGATTAATGGACGGATATGACGATGCCACCTTCAGACCAAATGAGCTGATAAGTACTGTTGATGCATTAAACTATATAACAAGGCTGTTAACCATTGAAAAAGACGAAATTATAAGAGCAAGAGAAACCTATGATACTCTTTTGGACAATGACCAATTAACAGAAGATGACAGGTATACTCTAGCCATAGCTTTGTACAGAGGATATATAGACGAAGAATTTATTGAGAATGAATTGTTTACAGAAGAAGGCATAAAAAAGGCAATTAAAGTTGAAATATCCAGGTATTTGGCAAAAGCCATGGGGTTTAATGAGGGTGAAGAGAATATATCTTACATATTCCTTTATAATGATGCATCAGAGATACCGATTAGTGAACAGCCTTATGTAAAATTCCTCATAGACAAGGGTGTATTGGATAAAAAGGGGGATGAAAATCGAAATTTCAACCCCAATCAAAGAATCACAAGAGCTATACTTGCTAAAATGCTTTCTCAAGCCTATGATGCAATGAACGGTACCATAATAGAAGTGGAAAGGATAACAGACACTGAAAAAAACGAAGAAGCCCCCAAGGTGGACATAGTTGAAAAACCAGAATATGAAGAGATTTCTTGTACTGTATTAATGGTAATTAGAGACTTAATTATTGTTGATACAGGAGATAATATAGATGCCTACAGGATAAAGGAAGATACAGAAATAATTATTGATGGAGACTCCAATATTGACAGCATTGAAGATGGTATGAATGTAAACCTATTAGTTTCCGAAGGGAAAATAATAAAAAGGATAGAGACAGTAACAAATAATAAGCCAGTAAATGGCATTATAAAAAACTTATACTTGGGTGAAGAACCATACATGATTGTAGAAATGGGAAATGGAGATACTGTAACATTTAGCCTCAGTGAAAACCCAAAAGTAGTATTGGATGGAAGGAATTCTTATTTATTCAGCCTTAATGAGGGAGATTATGTAATTGTAGAAGCCAATGAGGATAAAGCTCTGTTTATAACAGGAGAAAGCAGTGAAGGAAGAGTTATAGGCTTTTTAAACGACAAGACAAAAGAAGGAAAGTCTATATTGGTAAAAAGGGAAGATGGATCAATATATGAGTACTACCTACATGATGAAGCAATAGTAAACCGAGATTCAAGTAGAGTAGATGTTGAGGATTTAAGAGTTTCAGATGAGCTAATCTTAATGTTAAGAGATAAAAAGGTTTATAGGATAGATGCTTTTTCAGTTCCTAGTGAGGATAAGGGATATATTAGATCCATATTAATATCAGACGAGTCTATACTCACTATAGAGAGGGAAGATGGAAATAAGGTAAGCTATAGTATTTCAGACAGCGCTTTGATTATTGGAAATAACAAAACTTTGAATCTATATGACTTAAGACTGGGTGATTTTGTAGAGCTAAGGCTTAAAAGCGATGAAATAGTAAATATCAGTATTAAAGCAGAGGAATAATCCTCTGCTTTTTATATGCATAAAGTGTTACTAATTATTAAAATATATTGACAATGGTAAAAATATAGTTTAGCATTAAAGCATTGTTACTATTAGTATAGCACTAAAGTATTGGGAGGAATATATGATAGAAAAAAATCTGGCTATTGAGTTAAAGGTTACGACCCAGAAGATAAGCAATTTAATGCAGCTGAAGTTTGATGAATACGGATTAACCTTTGGCCTTTTATATCTGATGAAGCTTATAGATAGCAATCCTAAGGCAAACCAAAAAGAACTTGCTAATATGATGAGGTTTACAGAAGGAGCCATGAGCATTTCTGTAAAAAGGCTCATGAATCTGGGAATGGTTGAAAAGGCCCAACTGGAATCAGACATGAGGTACCATAAGCTTGTCATAACTGATAAAGGCAGAGAGGTATTATATGATTATCAGGAATATTTATTCAAAATTATGAAAGATATGTTTGAAGGATTTAGTGAAGATGAGCTTAAGAAGCTTGATGAGTTTATTACCAGGGTTAATAAAAATTTAGATAAGGTAATAATAAAAGGTATTATATAGTTGTAACAACAGAGGAGGGATAATTTGAAAACTTTATTACCCTATATGAAAAAGTATTGGATTTATGCAGTATTAAGTCCTATACTAATGATATTGGAAGTTTTGGCTGATATTATCATTCCATATTTAATGTCCAGAATTGTAGATATTGGAATAGTTAATCATGATATTGATTTTATTGTAAGAACAGGGATTATAATGATTATATCAGCTTTACTAGCCATGGCTTTTGGTATTATGAGTGCTCATGCTGGTGCCAGAGCAGGATATGGATTTGCAGCAGAAATAAGAGAGGATGTATTTAAAAAGGTTCAGAGCTTTTCTTTTGCAAACCTTGATACTTTTACTGTATCTTCCCTTATAACAAGACTTACAAATGACTGTAACACCTTAGGACAGGTAACAATGATGAGTTTACGTATGGCTATAAGGGCACCATTCTTAATGCTTTTCGGTCTTATAATGGCATTTAAGATAAACTCATCTTTAGCAAGGGTGTTTATGATTACTATACCTTTAACTGTTTTTTCAATGATTGCAATTTTAAAAAAAGCAAGACCTTTATTCAGGAGTATGCAGACTCGTATAGATAAAGTAAATGCTGTTATTCAGGAAAATTTAATAGGTATAAGAGTTGTAAAATCCTTTAACAGGCAGGATTATGAAGAAAAAAAGTTTAAAAGGAGAAATGATTCCTTAAGGGATGTTGCATTAAATGCTATATCTACAATTATTTTTCTTATGCCTATGTTAAACCTAATTATATATAGCACTATTATAGCAGTATTATGGTTTGGTGGCCAACAGGTCAGAATAGGTACTATGGGAAATGGAGAACTAATTTCATTTATAACATATATTACTCAGATTATGATGTCTCTAATGATGATTTCCATGTTTTTTATGCAGCTACTTCGTGGTATTGCTTCTGGAGGAAGAATTTTGGAAGTATTAGGTACTGAATCTGAAATAAAGGAGATAGAAAATCCAGTTAAGAATTTAAACAATGGGTCCATAGCATTTAATCATGTTAGTTTTAAATATCCTGGCAGTAGGGAGTATACCCTAAAAGATATAAATTTTCATGTAGAGTCGGGTGAAATGCTTGGAATAATAGGTTCAACAGGTTCGTCTAAATCCACCTTGGTACAGCTGATTCCAAGGCTATACGATGTAACAGAAGGAGCTGTAATTGTTGGAGGGAAAGATGTAAAGGAATATGATATTAAAGTATTGAGGGATCAGGTAGCATTTGTATTGCAGAAGAATACCCTTTTTTCAGGTACTCTGCGTGATAATATGAAATGGGGCAATGAAAATGCAACTGATGAGGAAATAATTAAAGCATTAAAACAGGCTCAAGCCTGGGAATTTGTTTCAAAATATGAAGATGGATTGGACCACTGGGTGGAACAGGGAGGTAACAACTTTTCAGGAGGGCAGAAGCAAAGGTTGTGTATTGCCAGAGCCCTGATAAAATCCCCTAAGATTATAATACTTGATGATTCAACTAGTGCGGTGGATATGACAACGGATGCAAAAATCCAGAAGACATTCAAAGAGGAATTAAAGGATGTAACAAAGATTGTTATTGCCCAGAGGATTTCCTCTATTAAAAATGCCGACAGGATTATTGTAATGCACGAAGGACAGATTGAATCAATTGGAGACCATGAAACCCTTATAAATATTTCACCAATATATAGAGAAATATACGAATCACAGGAGAAAGGGGTGGTTGGTGAATGAGTGATAAACAAAAACAAAAAAATTTACGCCCCAAAGATGTAAAGGGAACACTTATAAGGTTATTTAGTTATTTCAGGTTCAATAAATCATTGTTTTTTACTGGAATACTATTAGTATTCGTATCATCATTTGCACAGATAGAAGCTAATGCTATGTTAAGTCCTATCATTGATGCGCTGGTAGTATATGATGATATGAATAGATTTATAAAGTACCTAATGGTTATGGTGATACTGGTTATAGTTATATCTGTAGGTCAATATCTTGGAAGTTTGTTTATGGCTAAATTGGCTCAAAATACTGTACACAAAATACGTGAAGATATGTTTTCACATATGGAAAAGCTCCCTATATCATTTTTTGATAGTCATGCCCATGGAGATTTGATGTCTACCTTTACAAATGATGTGGATATGTTAGGTCAATCTCTAGAGCAAAGTATATCCCAGTTCATAATAGCTGTTGTATCGGTAGTGGGTACATTTATTATGATGCTCATACTAAGCCCAATACTTACTGTAGTTGTAGTGGCTATGCTATTTGTAATGTTTCTTTCAGTTAGATATGTTGGGAAGAGGTCAGCAATGTATTTTAGAAATCAGCAGGCTGCCTTAGCTGATATGAATGGGTATATAGAGGAGATGATGTCAGGTCAGAAAGTTGTTAAGGTATTTAACTATGAGGAACGTGCCATAGAAAGCTTTAACAGGAAAAATGAGGAGATGAGAAAGGCAAGTACTAAAGCATCTACCTATGGAGTAATGCTTATGCCTATTATGGGTAATCTATCTTACGTAAAATATGCATTAGTATCTATGTTTGGTGCCTTTTTAGTAATGAAAAGCCGTATTACTGTAGGTAATATAGCATCCTTTCTCCAGTATACAAGGACTATTTCAAGACCTATTACTCAGTTTTCAAATCAGCTGAATACTCTTTTTGCAGCCTTAGCAGGTGCAGAGAGAATTTTCAATGTATTGGACGAAGAAGTAGAGGAATATGAAGGAGATGTAAGGCTTGTAAGGGATGAAAAGAATGGAGATTACTGGAAGGTTCCTAAAGAAAATGGAGAATATGATAAGGTTCCTCTTAAAGGATATATTACCTTTGAAAATGTAAACTTTGGATATGTTGAGAATCAGAAGGTGCTTAAGAATATCAATTTATATGCAAAGCCTGGGCAGAAAATTGCCTTGGTAGGATCTACAGGTGCTGGCAAGACAACTATTACAAACCTCATAAATAGATTTTACGAAATAGATGAAGGAGTCATATTGTACGATGGCATAGATATAAGACGCATAAACAAGCTGGATTTAAGGAGTACTATGAGTATGGTACTTCAGGATGTTCACCTGTTTGAGGGAACTGTTGCAGATAATATAAGGTATGGAAGGCTGGATGCAACAGATGAGGAAGTAGAGGAAGCTGCAAAACTTGCCAATGCCCATTACTTTATAAAAAATCTGCCAAATGGATACAATACATTCCTTACAGCCGATGGAGGGAATCTTTCTCAGGGTGAACGTCAGCTGTTATCAATTGCAAGAGCAGCAGTGGCTAATCCAACTATATTGATATTAGACGAGGCAACATCATCAGTAGATACAAGGACGGAAAAGCTTATAGCTGAGGGAATGGATAAGTTGATGGAAGGGAGAACCACCTTTGTAATAGCCCATAGGTTATCCACCGTAAGGGATTCCAATGCTATAATGGTCCTAGAGCATGGAGAGATAATAGAGCGTGGAGACCATGATGATTTAATGAGGCAAAAGGGTAGGTATTATGATTTGAATACTGGAAAGATAGAGTTGGAATAAGACAAGGCGGAAGCTTATTACTTGCAAATATGGCTAATAAGAATAACTGAATAGAGAACTGTTTTTTATTTAAAAGAGGCATATAATAAAGAACTGCTCTCCAATTCCGAATTTGTGAAATATCCTGGCTCTTAAAACCGATTTGCGAATTTCGCTTACGCGAAGAGTCGCAAATCTTTTTGGTTTTACTTCGCCAGATATTTCAATCAAATTCTCCATAGTCGAGCCTTTTCTTTACTTATATGCCTTTATAATTAAGCTGCAACCTCTTGCCTTATTGTAATCTGCTTTATAAGATATATTAGCAAAGAAAAGAGCTGACTTCACAAATCTTGGAGTGGAAAGCTCGTTCTTTGCTAATATGTGATGGATTGCAAATAAGAAATAAGACAAAGAACTGTCCCTTTGTCTTATTTCTATGCTTATTCAGTTCTAATAGCATCAAGAGCAGATAGCTTCATAGCCCTCCTAGCAGGATAATATCCTGACAATATTCCTATAAAGGCTGAAAATGCTAGAGCTGCAAATACAACCCACACTGGTATAATGCTTATTTTGGACCCTGGCTCAAATCCTACGTTCATAAAAAACTCTCCGCCAAAATGGTTTAATCCAAAGGATAGTAAATAGCTCATTCCTATTCCGAATATTCCTCCCAAAAGGCCTATTAAAGCTGATTCAAACAGGAATAGCTTCTTTATATCCCTTATAGAAGCTCCTATTACCTTCATTATTCCTATTTCCTTAGTTCTTTCGTATATGGACATAACCATTGTATTTGTTATGCCTATGGCAGCTACTAATAATGATATTGCACCAATTCCTCCAAGAACTGCTTGGATAGTATTAGACATCTTTTTCATTTCTGATAGATTATCAGAAAGGCTATAGGCATTGTATCCCCTATCTGTTATTGTTTGCTGAACTTCTTGAACATAGTCTATGCTGTCTACTTTAACTAAAACTGTCTCATATTCACTATCCTTGCTCCTGCTCTGCTGATTATTATTCTCTACCTTATCCTTTTCTTTAATCATTTTCTGTACTGTATCTATAGGCATAAATATGCTATAGTCAGTATCCCAGTTGCCTTCCTGAAGTACTCCTACAGCCTTAATATTATAGTCCTTGTATTTAGGCCTTACTTCTCCAGGCATAGTGTATCCAACGGATGTATCAAATGTAAATACCATTCTATCGTTCATAAGGTCTACTTCTGGTGGCTCGTAAATACCCCTTTTAATATCCCTTTCATTGTAAAAATTATATTTCATACCTCCTCCAAATACTACGGACAAGTTATCTCCAGGCTCAAGAAGACGACCTTCTGCTACTTTATACTCAAAATGCTCCATAGCATATGGGTCTATGCCCCTTAGGGTTACATAAGCCATATTCTTCCCGGATACTAGCATTCCCCAGGTTTCCACCAATGGAGTTACAGCAACTACATGGGGAATGTTTTTAAAACTTTCAATGGCTGCATCGTCTAATTTAACCTCATTGTTATTTTTGCCTGATGAAGAATCCATATAATATCCGCCATAGCCCTTATAGATATTAATTGTTGTCAAGTCTCCCATTCTTGAAAGCATATTCATGTATGATTCTTGCATGCCAAATCCAATGGATAACATGACTATTATGGAACTGGTACCTATCAGTACTCCTAGTATTGTCAAAAATGTTCTAAGCTTTCTTCTCCACAGGTTCTTAAGACCCATTCGAATTAAATCCAGACTATTCATCTAATGACATACCTTTCTTTTTTCTTTTTTTATAGATCACAACTATTACAATGGCTAGTACTATTGCTCCTATAACAACCCAAAATACAGGTTTCTTAAATATGTTTGTATTTTCTTCCACCATAGGAGGCATATCCTGTGGGAAGTCTTCTATTGGCATGGATTCCATTACATTTATTGTAAATTCTCTTCTAACCTCAATTGGTTCACCAGCAGAGTCCTCATAGGTAAATACCAAAGCACCAGTTATTTCACCAGCAGTAGTAGGAATAACCATTCCCTCAAAGTAGTCAGATCTTCCAATTTCGAAGTTGCCAACATAGTAGTTTCCATTATCAGTTTGAAAATCTCCTTCTAGTTTGACCATCATATTGTACAGTGTTACCTTTCCAGTATTGTAGAACTCAATAAATACAGGGCTTGGCTGACCTACATAGGCGTCTGGACTTATACTTAATTCTCCTAGTTCCAGTTTAGATTGCTGTACTACTGGTACTCCAATAAGTTCTGTTGCTGTAAACTCTTCTCCTTCTCCATTCTCATATTCAAAATTTGCAGTTATAGTATAGGTCTTTGCCTGAGCGTCAGGTACAGTAAACATTGTTATGCTCTTTTCCACTCTTCCCTTTGGAGGAATAATATCGATATAGAATGTATTGCTGCTGTTAACAGGAGTGAATACGCTGCTTCCTGCACTATTGCTGGTTGGGTCTGTAGTTTCATTTGAAGTCAGGAATATCTTTACATTCTTAATAGTCTGCTGGCTGTTTGTGTTATAAAAGGATAGGTTCATTACAAAGTTTTCACCAGCTTTTACTATATTTGGTTCAAAGCTGTACTTATCAATTATTAGCTTTGGTTTGCCTTTGCTAGTGGAACCTTCCTCATTGCCTTCTACATAAGCACCTATATATTGAGTTAAGGTGTATGCATTGTCAGTTCCATAATTAAGCTCATCTTGATATTCCACTGTAATTTTAATAGGATAGTTCTTTGACTCTGCACTGTCTACTGGAGTAAATACAAACTCTAAGCTTTCTTTATTACCAGGAGATATGGAATTTAATTTAATAATACTTGAAGATTTTGGAACAATTCCAGATTCTTCGCTCTCTGCTTTGACCATAATATTGGAGGCTTCCATTTCCCCTTTATTTACTAAATCAAATTTAAAAACAAAGTCCTCCCCTTTTTGGATTCCTGCAGTTGGGTAATTAAGGTTTTCTATCATCAGATTGGAGCTTAAAGCCTTACTTCCGCTTACATTTAGGTATATTTTCTGAACATCTTCATAAGGTGTTCCCTGGCTGTCCTGATAATTAAATTTTACAGATAGTTCATGGCTTCCTATAGCTATATTCTTTGCAGCATTTAAATTGAAGGATACAGCTCCATATGAATCTCCTCTGACTCTTGTTACATATGATACATTTGAGCCATTTTGTATGTAAAATCCTCCATTTGAATTTAACCCTTCTAATGTTACTGATATGTCTTTGGCTTCTATTGTACCCTTATTTACAAATACGATGCTTACATTTGCACTTTGACCAGGTCCTATTTCCTTAGGGTCTGTAGAAACTTTGTCAATTATTAGTCTTGGTGAGGTGCTTTTGCTGCTTACCTTTACATATACTGTTTCTGTAAACTGGCCTTTGTCTCCAAATACGTTTTCATAATCTATAACTAGACGTATAGGATATGTTCCTGCTTTAGCATTAGCTGCTATATTGAGCTTTATCTTGACATTGATTGTTGTATTACCATTAATATTTCCTATAGCATGAGAATTGGTTAGACCGCTTACTGTAAAGGGATTGTTTTCAGCTATGAATTCAGGTGTAATAACAACATTTCTAGCCTGATATCCAGAGTTCTTTAGATTAAAGGATAACGTCATTGTTGTATTAGCATCACCAGTTGGTATTGACTGATTTTCAATGCTTAACTTTGGCATTATTTTCTTCGTATCAAAATCTTCGTCATCTGCTATTGCTATACTTGAAAACTGTGATAATATTATCAATAAGACTAAAAAAAATACAATATTTCTTTTCACAATACTTGATCCCCCTTCTTTTCTTTTTCAATTATTTTTTCAATGCTACCATCCCTTAAATGTATTATTCTATCACCATAAGGTGCAATTTCATGGTCATGGGTTACAATAACTAGAGTCTGCTTGTGTTCCCTTGCCATGTCTGTTATAAGGTCCATTACCTCTATAGTGGTTTTTGTGTCTAAGTTGCCTGTAGGTTCATCAGCAAATACTATTTCTGGATTGCCCACAAATGCTCTGGCAATACTAACCCTTTGCTGTTGTCCTCCACTCATTTCTGAAGGTTTATGTCTAAGTCTGTTGCCCAGTCCAACTGCAATAAGCATATCCTTCGCCATTTTTTCCCTTTTTTTTCTGGGAACTCCTCTGAAGGTTAGGCTTAGACTTACATTTTCTATGGCTGACAAGGTGGGTATAAGGTTATAGGACTGGAAAACAAACCCTATATGTAGTTGACGAAATCTGGCTAATTGCTTTTCATTCATCTTTTCAACATGATACTTTCCAATTATTATTTCGCCTTTTGTGGGCTTTTCCAAACCAGCCATAAGGTTCAACAATGTGCTCTTGCCGGAGCCTGAAGTTCCAAGCAGACAGACGAATTCTTCTTTATAAATGGTGAGGTTAATGTCCTTTAAGGCAACTATTTTTTCATCTCCCATTTTGTAAACTTTTCTTACGTTCTTAAGATTTATTAGCTCATCCAATAATAATCTCACCTCCCAATACATTAATACTAATATTTTACCATATCTTTCATAATATGTAGTTACAATATAGTTAAAATTCAAGAAACACATGTTAAATGATTATTTGAAATTTTATTTATGATATAATAATCTTAAATGGGAAGATAAGGAGATGATAGGATGTATGATTTTGACAGCCTAATAGATAGGCGTAATACCAGCTGTGAAAAATGGGATGATTTAGTGGCATTATTTGGAAGAGATGATCTTATTCCACTATGGGTAGCAGATATGGATTTTCCTACAGCTACGCCTATTACAGAAGCATTAAAAAAGAGAATTGAACACAATGTATTTGGATATACCTTTCCTTCTGATGAATATTATGAGGCAGTAATAGGATGGATAAACAGAAGGCATAACTGGAAAGTTAGAAGGGAATGGATTACATATACGCCAGGAGTGGTGCCAGGATTAAGCTATTGTGTAAGAGCCTTTACTGAACCAGGAGATAAGGTCATAATACAAACTCCTGTATATCCTCCATTCTACAGTGTAATTAAAGACAATGGACGTGAAATAGTCAAGAATCCTCTGAAGCTTGAAGATGGAAAGTATCATATGGACTACGATGATTTAGAGAAGAAAATTGATTCCAAGACTAAAATGTTGATTTTATGCAGCCCTCATAACCCGGTAGGAAGGGTTTGGAAGGAAGAGGAGCTTAAAAGGTTAGCAGACATATGCATGAGAAACAATATATTAATTGTATCTGATGAAATACATTTTGATATTGTATATAATGGGAATAAGCATGTAGTGTTTGGAAGCATATCAGATGAAATAAGGGATAACTGTGTAGTGTTAACAGCACCCAGCAAAACATTCAATATAGCTGGACTACAGGTTTCAAATGTTATAATATCCAATGATGAGTTGAGAAAAAAATTTAGATACGAGCTTCAAAAGGACCATATATCAAGTCCAAATATATTTGGAGGAGAAGCTTTAATTGCCGCATATAACGAATCTGAAGAATGGCTTGAGGAACTACTAAAATATCTTGAAGGTAACAGGGATTTCTTCTTAAGCTATATTAATGAAAGGATTCCTAAATTGAAGGCAATCAAGCCAGAAGGAACATACCTAATATGGGTTGACTGCAATGGATTAAATATGGATCCCGATGAGATAAGGGATTTTTTTATAAACAAGTGTAGGCTCGCACTAAACGATGGAAGAACATTTGGTGAAGAAGGTAAAGGATTCATGAGGTTTAACATAGGTTGCCCACGTTCCCTTTTAAAGGAAGCCTTAGAGAGAATTGAAAAAGGAATTGATATGGAATAGAATATATTAGTATGATATAATGTATGTGATTTAATAAGTATAAATAATTTGGAGGGGATTTTATGGACAAAGCAATGATTAGAGTAAGAATGAGTTCAGGAGATGCTCACTATGGTGGGAATTTGGTAGACGGAGCAAAGATGTTACAACTATTTGGTGATGTTGCTACAGAGCTATTAATTAGACATGATGGAGACGAAGGTCTATTTGTAGCTTATAACAAGGTAGAATTCTTAGCTCCTGTTCATGCTGGAGATTACATAGAAGCAGTTGGAGAAATAACACATGTTGGAAATACTTCAAGAAAGATGGTATTTGAAGCAAGAAAGGTTATTGCACCAAGGCCAGATATAAATGATTCAGCATGTGATGTATTAGATGAACCTATAGTTGTATGTAGAGCAGAAGGAACATGCGTAGTACCTAAGGACAAGATCAGAAAGTAGTTAGTTAATAATAGTGGATCTAGGGGGGATTTTGATGGATAAATTAATAATTACAGCAGCTATATGTGGTGCAGAAGTTACAAAGGAAAACAATCCAAATGTACCATATACTGTAGAAGAAATAGGAAGAGAAGCAGAATCCGCTTATAAAGCAGGAGCAAGCATTATACACCTTCATGTAAGATATGATGATGGTACTCCTACACAGGATAAGGAAAGATTTAGACTATGTATGGAGGAAATAAGAAGAAGATGCCCTGATGTAATAATTCAGCCATCAACAGGTGGAGCAGTAGGAATGAGTAATGATGAAAGACTACAGCCTATAGAGCTATTACCAGAAATGGCCACCTTGGACTGTGGAACCCTGAACTTTGGCGGAGATGAAATATTTGTAAACACTGAAAATACTATTAAATACTTCGGACAGAGGATGATTGAAAAGGGGATTAAGCCTGAAATAGAAGTATTTGATAAAGGTATGGTAGATTATGCAATTAAGTTTGCTAAACAAGGATATATACTAAAACCAATGCATTTTGACTTTGTATTGGGAGTACAAATGACAGCTACTGCAAGAGATTTAGCTTTCATGGTAGACAGCATTCCAGAAGGGTCAACCTGGACAGTTGCAGGAGTTGGCAGATATCAGTTCCCAATGGCAGCTCTTGGAATAGTTATGGGAGGCCATGTAAGAGTAGGATTTGAAGATAATGTATATATTTCAAAAGGTGTTTTAGCTAAATCAAATGGCGAATTGGTTGAAAAGGTAGTAAGATTGGCAAATGAGCTGGGCAGAGAAGTAGCTACACCAGATGAAGCAAGGCAAATATTAGGGTTGAAGAGAAGATAATTTTAAAAACAAGTTCCTATTCCCATGTAAGGGAAATAAAGGAACTTGTTTTTTATTATTATTTTTGCTTTCTGGGAGGAATTCCTCAATTTATATAGAATCTATTGATATAAAGGGGGGATAATTGTGGTGATGAATTTAAACAAAACCTTAATTGTAAGGTGTGATTTGTGTAATAGGCTAAAAGAATATGAGTTCAACCTGTTTAATATACTGAAATATGATAAAATAGAATATGAATGCTCGTGTGGGAAGATAATAAAAATTCAGGTTGGTAAGAAAAATATCGTAAACAATAGGGTTATATCCTTTAAAATAGATGATGAAATACTAAGATTTTCTTTACGTACCATAATAAATAAGGACAATATATATCGTACCAATAACAATTCATTAACATTCTTTTTGGGAGATAAGAAATCAGGAAGAGATAAGGTAAAAGAACTGGGAGTAGGAGATTTTGTAACAGAAGAGGATAGATGTGATATTTTTAAAAACTTTGATATTATAACAAAGGCACTTATTAGATTATTTGATATGGATAAAAATAATAAAATAAAATGTGAATGTGGCAGTTCAGGTATTAAAATTGAGCTATTTTCTGACAGAATTGAGCTTGAATGTTTAAACTGCCATAGTGTAAAAATAATATTTGCAGAAACAGAAGATGATTTAGATGTTATAATGAGTAAGGATGTCATTAATTTAAAGAAGAATAATATTTCGTGCATTGATTCCATAGTAGATAATAATAAGCATATAAAAAAATAAAGGAGGTAATAATATGTTAGTTACAGGGAAGGAAATATTAGACCATGCCCATAAGTATAATTATGCAGTAGGAGCATTTAATGTTAACAATATGGAAATTGTTCAAGCAATTATAGAAGCTGCTGAAGAAACTAATTCACCGGTTATACTTCAAGCTAGTCAGGGTGGAATAAAATATGCAGGAATAGAATACATAGCAGCACTTGGTAAATTAGCAGGTAGAAAGGCAAAGGTACCTGTTGCATTGCATTTGGATCATGGTACAGATTTTGATCAGGTAATGCTTTGCATAAGACATGGATTTACATCTGTAATGATTGATGGTTCAAAATATGATTTTCAGAAAAATATCAACATAACTAAAAAAGTAATAGAGGTAGCCCATGCTGTAGGTGTGTCAGTAGAAGCAGAGCTTGGTAAGATTGGCGGTACTGAGGACAATGTAACAGTAGACGAAAGAGAAGCTACATTTACTGACCCTAAGGAGGCTAAAATATTTGTTGATGAAACTGGTGTTGATTATTTAGCAATAGCAGTAGGCACTGCCCATGGAGTATATAAAGGAGAGCCTAAACTTGATTTTGATAGAATTAAGGCTATTAAGGAGCTATTGGAAATTCCACTAGTACTTCACGGTTCCAGCGGAGTTCCAGCTGATTCCATAAAAAAGGCTGTATCATTGGGAATCAATAAGATAAACATAGACACAGATTTGAGAATAGCATTTACACAGGCTATAAGGGATTATAATGAGAAAAATCCAAAGAATATAGATCCAAGAAAGGTATTGGCACCTGCAAAAGAGGCTATGAAAGAAGTCATAAAAGAGAAGATAAATATATTTGGCTCAGCAGGAAGAGCTTAATGAAATGGGAACAGCATGGCTGTTCCCGAGGATATTTGAAAGGGGTTTTAATATGAAGCTATTTATCGATACTGCAAATGTAGATGAAATAAGAGAAGTAAATGAATGGGGAGTTATATCAGGAGTAACTACCAATCCTTCATTGATTGCAAAAGAAGGAAGGGATTTTAAAGAAGTAATACACGAAATAGCATCCATTGTAGATGGGCCTATAAGCGCTGAAGTAATATCCTTAGATAAGGATGGAATGATTAAGGAAGCAAGAGAGCTGTCAAAAATTCATCCAAATATAGTAATTAAGATTCCAATGACAAAAGAAGGATTAAAGGCTGTAAAGGTACTAAGTGAGGAAGGAATTAAAACCAACGTAACACTGATATTTTCAGCTAATCAAGCTCTATTGGCTGCAAGGGCTGGAGCTACTTATGTAAGCCCATTTTTAGGCAGACTTGATGATATTGGAAATGAAGGCATGAATATAATATACGATATAGTTCAGATATTTGATATATATGGCATAGAAACAGAAGTAATAGCAGCAAGTATAAGGCATCCAATTCATGTAATAGATGCAGCAAAAGCAGGAGCTCATATAGCAACTATTCCATATAAGGTATTCAACCAAATGGTTGAGCATCCCTTAACAGATATTGGTATTAAGAAATTTTTGAAGGATTGGGAAGGGATATATAAGTAATAGGAGACTTTGGTCTCCTTTACTTTTTTATGTTTTGGTATAAAATAATAATTAAAATAATATGAGGAGAGATGATTGTGGACAGGGATTTAGCATTATCTTTAGTTAGAGTTACAGAAATAGCTGCTATTGCTTCAGCCAGATACATGGGTAGAGGAGACAAGATTGGAGCAGACCAGGCAGCAGTAGATGGTATGAGAGCTGCATTTAACCTGGTTAATACCAGAGGAAAGGTAGTAATTGGAGAAGGGGAACTGGATGAAGCTCCTATGCTGTATATTGGGGAAGAAATAGGAAGAGGAATGAATGTAGAGGCTGATATAGCCGTAGATCCTTTAGATGGAACTATATTAGTTGCTAAGGGATTGCCTAATGCAATGGCGGTAATAGCCATGGCACCAAAAGGTTGTTTACTCAATGCGCCAGATACGTATATGAAAAAAATAGCTGTTGGACCAAGAGCAAGAGGTAAAATAAATATAGATGCATCTGTTGAAGAAAATCTATATTCTGTAGCAAAGGCATTGAATAAGGATATTTCAGATTTAACTGTAACAATTCAGGACAGGGAAAGGCATAAGAACCTTATAGAGGAAGTAAGAAGAATAGGTGCTAGAATTAAGCTATTTGGAGAGGGAGATGTTGCGTCTGCCATAGCTACGGCTTTTGATGATACTGGTGTTGATATAATGATAAACATTGGAGGAGCACCTGAAGGAGTTATTGCAGCAGCAGCTTTAAAATGTTTAGGTGGAGATTTTCAAGGAAAGCTCTTGCCTTCAAGTGAGGCTGAAATCATAAGATGTAGACAGCTGGGCTGGACAGATGAAAAAATTAGCCGAAATATATCTATAGATGAACTGGCCAAGGGAGATGATATATTCTTTGCAGCAACAGGTATATCGGATGGGGACCTTCTTAAAGGAGTAGTATATTATGGCGATAACCGTGCCAGAACCCATTCAGTAGTTATGAGGTCCAGAACTGGAACCATAAGATTTATAGAAGCCCATCATAGACTGGATAAAAACGATATATTAAAAGAATTATTGAGAAAACATAGTTAAATGTGATATACTAAATAGGGAAAAAATGTTAAATAGTCTATTACTAATATGGGGGGAAATATATGGATAGAAATTTAGCTTTGAATCTAGTTAGAGTTACAGAAGCTGCAGCATTAAATAGTGCACGTTATTTAGGAAGAGGAGATAAGAATTTGGCAGATGGTGCAGCTGTGAATGGAATGAGGAAGATGTTTGACACTATTTCCATAGATGGTGTTGTAGTAATAGGTGAGGGTGAAATGGACGAGGCACCTATGTTATATATTGGTGAACAGATAGGAAAGGCTACACCAGATTCAATAAAGCTTGATATAGCAGTAGACCCATTAGATGGTACCAATGCAGTTGCAAAGGGTATATCAAATGCCATATCTGTAGTGGCAGTGGCACCTAGAGGATGTTTATTGCATGCTCCTGATATGTACATGGATAAAATAGCTGTAGGGCCTAAGGCTAAGGGCAAAGTAAACTTGGATATGCCAATAGAGGAAATATTAAAAAATCTATCTGTGGCATTGAATAAAAACATATCAGATATTACAGTTACAATGTTGGATAGACCAAGACATGAGAATTTAATTAAGGAAATAAGAAGGGTTGGAGCAAGAATAAAACTTTTCCAGGATGGAGATGTGGCAGCAGCTATTGCAACCTGTTTTGACCATTCTGGAGTAGATATACTATTAGGTACAGGTGGCGCTCCAGAAGGGGTTATAGCAGCAGCAGCTTTGAAATGCATGGGAGGCGAATTTCAGGGAAGGCTTCATCCATTAACCGATGAAGAGCGTGAGAGATGCAAGAAAATGGGACTTGATGATGTAAACAAGCTTCTTACTATGGAAGACCTTGTTAAAGGCGATGAGGTAGTTTTTGCTGCAACGGGAATTACAAATGGTGAACTACTGAAGGGAGTAGTATATTATGAAAACAATATGGCAAAAACATATTCAGTTGTAATGAGGGCTGAGACAGGTACAATCAGATTTATAGAAGCCATACATAGACTGGATAAAAAACCGGAGTATGCAAAATAATAGAATTATTGACTAAAAATTGTTATAGTGTTATCATGAATTAGGAATACTCATCCATATGTACATTTCTTGATTTATCCCTAAGGTATAAATTTTTGTGAATATATTTAGATTCATTTAATAAAATCCAGAAATCATTTACTTACATAAGTGGATGGTTAATGTTGTTAGACAATTAAATTATTATATAGCGAGTATCAGTCTATAAAATATAATAAGGCATATACGGGAAAAAACAGTCCTTTGAGGGTGGGTAATCTTATAGATGTGAAGTCTATTTTTTGTGAAAGCTATAATATTATGGGGGTGAAGTGTTGGATTTAGAAATTCTAGAGGATAAGAAACTCGATGACCTAAGGACTATCGCAAAGACACTTGGGATTAAAAGTGTAACTAAATATAGAAAAAATGAGTTGATAAAGCTGATAACTGAAAATGTTAAAGATGATAACAGGGAAGAAGAAGCACCTCAAATAAAGAGTAAAGAAAATGAAATAGATATTCAGAATATTGATGTTGAAAAGCTGCCTGAAAAGGTTACTGGAGAATTGGAGAATATGGATAGTATTGAAGGTGCAGAAGGTATTTTAGAGATTCATCAGGATGGGTATGGTTTTTTGAGGTCTGATAATTACTTGTCTGGTGAAAAGGATATTTATGTATCACCATCTCAAATAAGAAGATTTAAGCTTAAGACTGGAGACAAGGTTTATGGCATTACCAGACCTGCTAAATCCGGTGAAAAATATGATGCCCTGTTATATGTTAAAAGCGTAAACGGTATGAATCCGGAAACCTGTCTAACGAGACCGGATTTTGACAGCTTAACGCCTGTTTATCCAACTGAAAGAATATTATTAGAAACAGTATCTACAAATCTATCTACCCGATTATTTGATTTAATAGCACCTATTGGAAAGGGACAAAGGGGAATGATTGTATCTCCTCCAAAGGCTGGTAAAACAACTCTTCTCAAAGCAGTTGCCAATGCCATATCTGAAAATCATCCTGAAATTGAAATAATAGTTTTGCTAATAGATGAAAGGCCAGAAGAAGTTACAGATATGAAAAGATCTGTTAAAGGGGATGTGGTGTATTCAACATTTGATGAGCTTCCTAGTCACCATACTAAAGTTGCAGAAATAGTTCTAGAAAGGGCAAAGAGGCTGGTAGAGCATGGGAAGGATGTAGTAATTCTATTGGACAGTATCACACGTCTGGCCAGAGCATATAACCTGACTATTCCTGCCACAGGAAGAACTTTATCTGGAGGTTTGGACCCTGGAGCCTTGCATAAGCCAAAGAGATTTTTTGGGGCTGCCAGAAAGCTGGAGGAAGGTGGCAGCTTAACCATATTAGCTACTGCATTGATTGAAACAGGAAGCAGAATGGATGACGTTATATTTGAGGAATTTAAGGGTACAGGCAATATGGAGATACATTTGGATAGAAAGCTGTCTGAAAAGAGAATATTCCCTGCATTAGATATCAATAAGTCTGGTACAAGAAGGGAAGATTTGTTATTAAATCAGGATGAACTGGAAACAATATGGAGTATTAGAAAGGCACTGGGTAATGCACCTACTCAGGAAGTTACAGAAATGCTTATAGATAATTTGATACAGACAAAGAATAATCAAGAATTTATTGCAAAAATGAAAAATAAAATATGGTATTAGTTGAAATTAATTATTGACTGTGATATAATTAATTGGTCAAAAACGTATTGTGAGGTGAAAAAAATGAAGAAAGGCATTCATCCAGAATATTATGAAGCAACAGTAAAATGTGCTTGTGGAAATACATTTACAACCGGCTCAACAAAGAAAGAATTGAGAGTAGAAATTTGTTCAGAATGTCACCCATTCTTTACAGGACGTCAAAAGACTACTGAACGTGGTGGACGTGTTGAGAAATTCAAGAAAAAATATGGCATGGATTAATTTGTATTAAATAGGTTAGATGCTCTGGCAACTAACCTTTAATTTTTAAATAGCGAAAACCAGGCTTAAAACTTTACGAGGAAGGAAGACCCAAGTAATTGTTAATTGTATAGAGGGGTTGATTAGATGAAAATTAAGGATATAGACAGAATCCCTAAACATATAACCACTATAGGTGGTCAGGCGTTAATAGAAGGAATACTCATGCGTGGTCCAAAGGACGTTGCCATAGCAGTGAGAAAACCAAATAACGAAATAGAGCTAAAAAAAGAAAAACTGAATACATTAGCTATGAGGTATAAGTTTTTCAAACTGCCTTTAATAAGGGGAGTAGTTAGCCTGGTAGAGTCTCTGTCCTTTGGAATTAGGGCATTAATGTATTCTGCGGAATTCTTCGAGGTTGAAGAGGGTGAAGAATCTAGAACAAGAAAACAGGACAATGAGGAAAATGGCTTTTTAAAAGAAAAATGGAAGAACAGCTCCTTATATGGGATTTTACAGGATAAATCAGAGGATATAGAAATAGGGATTACACTGATAGTTTCACTGTTATTAAGTATAGGATTGTTTATACTATTGCCAACAGTAATAACAAATCTGTTGAAGGATATAATTGAAAGGCCAATACTATTGAATCTGATAGAAGGATTAATACGTATTGTTGTATTTCTCTTATATGTAGTAGTAGTATCTAAAATGGATGAAGTAGGAAGAGTATTTGAATATCACGGGGCAGAACATAAGACAATTCACTGCTATGAGCATGGAGAGGAGCTGACTGTGGGAAATGTGAAGAAATACCCAATACTTCACCCAAGATGTGGAACTAGCTTTTTGTTTATGGTAATGATTGTAAGCATACTTGTACTATCATTTTTTGGATGGCCAAACCCCATAAAGAGGTTGTTAATAAGGCTTATAATGTTACCGGTAGTAGCAGGTATCTCCTATGAGATAAATAGGCTTATAGGTAAGAGCAGATCAAAATTTGCTTATTTAATTTCCTATCCAGGATTATTTATTCAAAAAATTGCTACAGTAAAGGAGCCAGACGATAGCCAGATAGAAGTTGCCATTTTAGCCTTGGAAGCTGTTTTGACAGATAACAAGGAGGAAGACAGGTGGAAATAAATAAGCTTCTTAGATTAGGTGTGGATAAGATAAAGGGTAGACAATACGGGAATCCCATATTGGAAGCTACCCTTTTGTTGGGAAAACTTTTGAAGGTGGATAAGGTATATATCTATACACATGGGGATGAGGAAGTCCCTGATTTTGTTGTGGACAAATTCTTTGAAATGATAGACAGGAGAAAAGAAGGGTATCCTATTCAATATATAATAAATGAGAAGGAATTTATGGGTCTTGATTTTTATGTAGAAGAAGGAGTATTAATTCCAAGACCGGATACAGAAATACTGGTGGAATATGTATTGGATTATATTGATAAAGTATATGGTAAAGAAAAAATAGACCTACTGGATATAGGCATTGGCAGTGGTGCAATTGGTATAAGCATTGCATATTATAAAAAAAATGCAAATGTCTATGGAGTTGATATAAGCGACAGTGCTTTAAGGGTTTCAAATATAAACAGGGTAAGATTTAATTTAAATAATGTAACCCTTATAAAAAGCGATTTATTTGAAAATATAGATAAAAACAGAAAGTTTCATATTATAGCTTCAAATCCTCCATATATCTCTAGACGGGATATGGAGATTTTGCAGGAGGAAGTAAAGAATTATGAGCCTAAAATTGCTCTGGAAGGTGGATTGGATGGGCTAGATTTTTACAGGAGAATAATACCTGAAAGTAAATGTTATCTATACCAAGGAGGCTTATTAATTCTTGAAATAGGCTATGACCAGAATATTCAGGTAAGGAATATGATGGAAAGGGAAGGATTCATTAATATTAAGACATTAAAGGATTTGCAGGGTTTTGACAGGGTTGTTCTAGGTATAAAGGAGTAGGGAGTTGAAGTGATGACTAATTTAATTAAACTGTTTTTATCCTTTTTTAAAATAGGAGCTTTCAGCTTTGGCGGAGGATATGCCATGCTTCCACTGATGAAGGAAATAGTAATAGACCAGCACCATTGGCTTGTTAACTCTGAATTCATTGATATACTTGCAGTATCTGAAATGACTCCAGGGCCCATTGCAATAAACATGGCTACCTTTTTAGGATATAGGGTTGGAGGAATTGCAGGGTCAATAGTTGCTACAACAGCAGTTGTGCTGCCTTCATTTATAATCATGAGCCTTATATTCCATTTTGTAAATAAATTCAAGGATTCACCTTTATCGGATTATTTCTTTAGAGGAATAAGACCTGTAGTATTGGGATTAATTGCTTCAGCAGCTGTATCAGTAGCAATGGATGCATATATAGATATTAAGGCAGTAATCATTAGTATAGCATTATTCTACTTTATAACATTTAAGAATTTAAAAGCAATACCTGCCATAATAATTGCAGGAATAGCTGGAGTAATAGTTTATTAGGCAGGGGTGAGGCATATGCTTTTGGATTTGTTTAAAACATTTTTTAAGGTAGGGGCCTTTACTATTGGTGGAGGATATGCTATGATACCTATCATTCAGGAGGAAATAGTAGATAAGAAGAAGTGGGTTAATGAAGAAGACTTTATGGATATTATTGCAATTAGTCAAGGATCTCCAGGGCCAATTGCAGTAAATGTGAGCATATTTGTTGGGTATAGGCTTATGGGAATTAAAGGTGCCTTAACCTGTATGCTTGGAACTATATTGCCTTCATTTCTTATAATACTTCTTGTTGCAACTGTATTTTTCCAATTTAGGAATAATCCTATTATATCTAAAGGATTTATGGGTATAAGACCAGCAGTAGTAGCATTAATAGCATCAGCAGTATATAAGATGGCAAAGAAATCTGATTTAAATAGTATTAAGCTGTTAATAGCCATAGCCACTACATTGATTATAGTGTTTACAAATATAAGCCCAATATATTTAATTATAGTAGCCGGCTTATTTGCCATATTATATTATAACAGGAAAGATAAAAAGGGAGAATCGTAGATAGATTCCTAATAGCTATTCATGATATAATATATAGGCAATTTTTTATAGTTATAAATGCAAGTTAAGAAAGGAGGCAAAAGCATGCTTGAAAAACTATCCATTATAGAAAGCAAATATGAGGAATTAAGTAAAAAGATTATAGATCCTGAAATAATCAGCCAAACAAGCGAGTGGCAAAAATTGGCGAAGGAACATGCTGACTTAGAGCCTATAGTTTTAAAATATAGAGAATACATGAAGGTAAAGAAAACAATAGAAGAAGATAAAGAGATGCTTAAGGAAAAGCTTGATGATGAAATGAAGGAACTGGTCAAGGAAGAAATTGCAGAAAAAGAAAAAGTTTTAGAGAAATTGGAAGAGGAATTGAAGATATTGCTGATTCCAAAGGACCCTAATGACGAGAAAAACGTAATTGTAGAAATAAGAGCAGGAGCTGGAGGAGATGAAGCAGGACTGTTTGCAGGAGACTTGTTTAGAATGTACTCTAGATATGCAGAAAGGCAGAGATGGAAAGTTGAAGTAATGAGCACCAGTGAGCAGGGAATAGGTGGATTTAAGGAAGCTATATTCATGATTAAAGGTAAAGGTGCATACAGCAAGCTAAAATATGAATCTGGAGTTCACAGAGTACAAAGGGTACCTGAAACAGAGTCCAGCGGTAGAATTCATACATCAACTGCAACAGTAGCAGTACTTCCAGAAGCAGAGGATATAGATATTGAGATAAATCCAAATGATATAAGAGTAGATGTATTTCGCTCCTCTGGAAATGGTGGCCAAAGCGTTAACACTACAGACTCTGCAGTAAGAATAACCCACCTTCCAACAGGAATGGTAGTATCATGTCAGGATGAAAAATCTCAGCTAAAGAACAAGGAAAAGGCTCTAAAGATATTGAAGAGTAGACTTTATGACAAGATGTTAAGAGAACAACAGGACGAAATAGCAGAATCCAGAAGAAATCAGGTAGGTTCAGGAGACAGGTCTGAAAGAATAAGGACATACAATTTCCCACAGGGAAGAATAACAGATCATAGAATAAACAAGACAATTTATCAGCTGGAGGCATTTTTGGACGGAGAAATCGATGAGATGATAGAAGCTTTAATAACATCTGACCAGGCTGAAAAGTTAAAGAATGTAGGTTAATATATATGAAAACCGTTCCTAAAACAAGGGGACGGTTCTTTTGTCTTATTATCTTATAAGTTTGTTTTTAACTTTATAGGTTCAGCTAATATAGATAAAGGCTATTTTGTAATACCATAAGCTATAAGAGTATCAGAAAATGGAGAAGAAGCAATTGTTATTGACAAGACCTTTAAAGGAGCCTTAATTGAATATATTGTAGAGTATAAAATAATTAGATTAAACAATGAAGAAAAGTTTGATAGGATGAATAAGATAATATTAAACAACCAGGTTTGATTTACAGTCAAATTTGGTTGTTCTTTTTATATTAACAGAATATTGGAAATTTCATTTATATGATATAATAAAATTCAGGCAGTAATGTGTTATAGTATTTGAATAAGCTTTTAATGTATTACAAAAGATTATTTACTTAATTTAGGAGAGGTAAAATGCATATGGAAAATGCAAATAAGAGAATATCAGAGGAATTAAATAAATATAAATTTTTATATGATTCATTAAAAGCAATAATTGATTCATCTTATGATGGAATATTTGTTACCGATGGAGAAGCAAATGTATTAATGCTGAACAAGGCGTATGAAAGAATTACTGGTATTAATGCAGAATATGTTATAGGAAAGAATATGGCCCAATTGGTAGAAGAAGGCTATTATAATCAATCTGGCTCCCTTGAAGTAATACGTACAGGGAAACAGGTTACTTTAAGGCAAAAGTTGATTTCAGGAAAGGAAATATTGGTTACAAGTAGCCCTGTATATAATAAAAATGGGAAAAGGGAATATATTGTAACAAATGTCAGAGATATATCTGATCTAGTAAAGCTTAAAGAAAAACTATCTGTTACAGAAGCTCTCTATCAAAAATATCGTTCCGAGTTGGAAAACATTAAGGAACAGATGCTGCAGCATCCAGGGTTCATTGTAAAGGATAAAAGAACAGTGCAAATGGTTAGAACTTTGTTAAAGGTGGCAAAATTTGATACTACCATACTTCTGACAGGAGAATCTGGAGTAGGAAAGACCATGGCTGCAAAGTTCATTCATGATAACAGCTCCCGGAGGGATTATACCTTTATAGAAGTAAATTGTGGTTCAATACCGCCAACACTGATAGAATCAGAATTATTTGGATATGAAAGCGGTGCCTTTACAGGAGCTTCTAAAAAAGGTAAAATAGGAGTATTTGAATTAGCTCATAATTCAACATTGTTTCTGGATGAAATTTCAGAAGCACGATTGGATATCCAGGTTAGTCTCCTTAAGGCCATAGACGAGGGAATAATTAAGCCTGTAGGAGGAGATAAGGCAAAAAAGGTAAATGTTAGAATAATAGCAGCTACCAATAAGAATCTGGAAGACCTGGTGAAAAAGGGATTGTTTAGAGAGGATTTATATTATAGACTTAATGTTATTCCCATAGAGATTCCTCCCCTCAGGGAGAGAAAGGATGATATTTCAGCTTTGTGTATCAACTTCTTGAACGATTTTAATAAAAAATATGGCTCCAATAAATATTTTACTGTATCAGCATTGGAAGCATTAAAGGAATATCATTGGCCAGGTAATGTCAGAGAATTAAAAAATCTAGTGGAGCACTTAATAATAATTACACATGAGGATAAGATAGATGTTACGAATTTGCCTTCATATATATTTAAAGACAAAAAAGGAAGCAGAGATGCTCAGGAAGAAGATTTTATAGGAAAGTTTCTCGGAATGGGGCTAAACAGGGCAATGGAAGTATTTGAAAAGAAGATGATTGATGCAGCTATAGCAAAGTGCGGCAACAAGAAAAGAGCCGCTGAACTATTAAAAGTTCATCCTTCCACAATAACCCGAAAATCTAGGAGATAACAAATTGCAAATCTGCAAATAAATTGCAGTATTGCAATTTGTTAAATGCAATAATTGCAATACTGCAAATTTATTTGTACCTTAATATACTTATACAGCTTAATATGGATGAAAGATAAAAATTACAAAGATTATACTATCAGCTTGTTTCAGAATCTTTGTAATTTTTTATTTGATAGAGTTAATTGGCATAATTGTTGCAGCTATATAAAGGTAAAATTACAAAAGGAGTGATTTTATGGCTTTAAAAACTGCACAGGAGTACATAGATAGTTTAAGAAAGCTTAATTTGAATGTTTATTTGCTAGGAGAGAAGGTGGAGAATCCTGTAGATCATCCTATTATAAGACCTTCCTTAAATTCGGTTGCAATGACATATGAGTTGGCACAGAACCCAGAATATGAAGATTTAATGACAGCTACATCTACTTTAACAGGTAAAAAAATAAACCGTTTTACACATCTACATAATAGCACAGAAGATTTAGTTAAAAAGGTAAAAATGCAAAGATTGGTGGGACAGAAAACTGCTTCCTGTTTCCAGCGTTGTGTGGGATTGGATGCTTTTAATGCAGTATATAGTACTACATTTGAAATAGATGAAAAATATGGCACAAATTATCATGATAGATTTATTGAATTTTTAAAATACGTTCAAGAGGAAGACTTAACTGTAGACGGTGCAATGACTGATCCTAAAGGGGATAGAGGATTAGCTCCATCAAAGCAAGCAGATCCAGATTTATTTTTACACATTGTGGAAAGAAGAGAAGATGGAATTGTAGTTAGAGGTGCTAAAGCTCACCAAACTGGTATGGTAAACTCTCATGAAGTACTAGTTATGCCTACTCAAACCATGAGGGAAGAAGATAAGGATTATGCAGTTTGCTTTGCAGTACCAACAGACGCAGAGGGAATTACTATAATATACGGAAGACAATCCTGTGACACCAGAAAATTGGAAGAAGGGAAATTAGATGTAGGAAATCCTAAATTTGGTGGACATGAAGCTTTAGTAATATTTGATAATGTATTTGTTCCAAATGAAAGAATCTTTATGTGTGGAGAATATGATTTTTCAGGTATATTAGTAGAAAGGTTTGCTGGATATCATAGGCAAAGCTATGGTGGATGTAAAGTTGGAGTAGGTGATGTTCTAATAGGTGCTACTGCATTGATAGCTGACTACAATGGTGTGCCAAAGGCTTCACATATAAAGGACAAGATAATAGAAATGGTACATCTAAATGAAACTCTTTATTCCTGTGGTATAGCATGTTCCTGTGAAGGGCATAAGACTAAGGCTGGTAATTATGAAATAGATATGCTTCTTGCAAACGTGTGCAAACAGAATGTAACAAGATTCCCATATGAAATAGCAAGACTTGCAGAAGACATAGCAGGAGGAATATTTGTAACTATGCCTTCTGAAAAAGACTTGAAACATCCTGAGATAGGCAAATATGTAGAAAAATATCTAAAGGGAGTAGATAGTGTGCCTACAATTAACAGGATGAAGGTCTTAAGATTTATAGAAAACATGACATTAGGTACAGCAGCAGTAGGATATAGAACAGAATCCTTACATGGAGCAGGTTCACCTCAGGCACAGAGAATAATGATAAGCAGACAGTCAAATATTGAAAGGAAGAAACAACTAGTAAAAGATATATTGGATATAGAGGACTAGATAATATGTTAGCTGAAATTATAAAGGTATTGGAAGAGATTATTAAGCCACAATTGAGACTGCATGGAGGAGATATTGAAATTCTGGAATTTAATGAAGAAAAAAGGCATTTGAAGCTTAGACTGCTGGGACAGTGTTGCGTCTGTCCCAGCTCAATTGGCACTATTGACAATCTAATAAAATTTAATTTAAAGGATAGGGTAAAAGGGTTGGAAAATATAACTGTTGAAACGGGTTTGTCAGATGAAATGATATCATTGGCAAAGAAACTGTTGAAAGTAAAATAATAGATCAAATTATTAAAGGAGGCGATATATTGAGCTGGAGAGATAGATACCTAAGTAAGCTATGTACTGCTGATGAAGCAGTTAAACATATAAAATCAGGGGACAGAGTAGTAATAGCTCATGCTACTGGAGAGCCTCAAACACTTGTAGAAGCCATGGTAAGAAATTATAAAGAGTATGAGAAAGTGGAAATTGTTCATATGGTAGCCATGGGAAAGGGAGAATACATGAAACCTGAAATGGAAAAGCATTTTAGACATAATGCTATCTTTGTAGGGGCATCTACCAGGGAAGCCATAGATGAAGGAAGAGGAGATTATACACCCTGCTTTTTCCATGAGGTCCCTGAACTTTTTAGAAATAGGCTTCCAGTTGATGTTGCACTAATTCAGGTATCTAAACCTGATGAACATGGATATTGTAGCTTTGGTATTTCCTGTGACTATACAAAACCTGCAGCTGAATGTGCAAAAACTGTTATTGCTCAGGTAAACGACCAAATGCCAAGAGTTCTAGGGGACAACTTTATACATATAGATGATATAGATTATATAGTTGAAGCATCTGAACCACTAATAGAGCTTAAGCCACCTAAAATAGGTGATGTTGAAAGGAAGATAGGAGAATACTGTGCTCAACTCATAGAAGATGGTTCCACACTCCAATTGGGCATTGGTGCAATACCTGATGCTGTACTATCCTTTTTAGGCGATAAAAAGGATTTGGGAATTCATTCTGAAATGATTTCTGATGGAGTGTTGAATCTTATTGAAAAAGGAGTTATTACTAACAGGATGAAGAAAATACATCCACATAAAGCAATTGTAACATTCCTTATGGGTAGCAAAAAATTATATGAATTTGTAAATGATAATCCAAGTATACAGCTTTATCCTGTAGACTATGTAAATAATCCATATATAATTAGTCAAAATGATAAAGTAGTTTCAATAAACTCAGCAATTCAAGTAGACTTAATGGGACAGGTAAATGCTGAAACAATAGGACATAAACAGTTTAGTGGTGTCGGTGGTCAGGTTGATTTTGTAAGGGGAGCTTCATTATCTAAAGGAGGGAAATCAATTATTGCGATGCCTTCAGTAGCAGGTAAGGGCAAGGTATCCAAAATAGTACCATTTTTAGATGAAGGTGCTGCTGTTACTACCCCAAGAAATGAAGTACATTATGTAGTAACTGAGTATGGAATAGCAGATTTAAAAGGGAAGACATTAAGGGAAAGGGCTAAGGAACTGATAAACATAGCGCATCCGGATTTTAGAGATATGCTAATGGAGGAAGCAATTAAGAGGTTTAAAACATTATAGAATAGCTGATATATGTATGTATTAAATTTAATTGTAAAAATAATGAAAACATTTAGTAATGAGGGGGAGTAATATATGAGAAGAGAGCATGGAAAGGAGCAACCTTATATACCAGCTGGTATATTTAAAATAAGATTGCCTTTTATACACTATAAATGGGAATGGTCTGAAGCAATACAAGGGATCTTAATGTGTGCTACTTGTTTAGGGGCAATTCCAATATTAACAGAAACCTTAGGAATCCCATTTGATATTGCTTGGTCTATGGTTATAATAAATGGATTCTTCTATTCACTTCATGCCTTACTTGGAGATCCAGTTGTACCTGGCTGGATAACACCTGCCATACCCCTTACAACTGCATATTTAGGGCAATATGCACTGGGGCCAGAGAGAATTAAGGCATTAGTAGCTTTGCAGATTTTAGTAGGAGCTATATTTTTGATAATGGGATTGACTGGATTAGCAGGAAAACTTATCAATATAATTCCAAATTCATTAAAAGCTGGTATATTATTGGGAGCGGGAGTAGCTGCAATAGTTGGTGAATTTAATGAAAGTGGCAGATTTGGAATCTATCCTATATCCATTTCCATTGGTTGTTTGGTAGCATATTATCTATTGTTTTCTGATGGATTTAGAGCACTTAGAAGGAAGTATAAATTTGTTAATGCTTTAGGTAAATATGGAATGCTCCCTGCAATAGTTGTAGGAATAATAGTTGGTCCATTGGCAGGAGAATTACCAGTTCCACAGATTGAAATAGGATCTGTGATTAAAATACCTCAAATAGGTGACATTATAAGAACTGTAAGCCCAATTGGAATAGGGTTTCCAGGATTAAACTTGTTTATTAATGCGTTACCAATGGCATTTGTAGCTTATATTATAGCTTTTGGAGATTTTGTAACTAGTGAAGCCCTTATAAGTGAAGCAAGTTCTGTAAGAGATGATGAAAAAATTGATTTTAATTCAAATCGTTCAAACCTCATAAGTGCATTCAGAAATTTAATTCAATCCGTTATCAGTCCTTATGTGCCTCTTTGTGGACCATTGTGGGCAGCTGTAACAGCGGCAGTATCACAAAGGTATAAGGAAGGCAGAAAAGCTATGGATTCAATATTCAGCGGTGTTGGTACATTTAGATGGTCAACATTTATAAGTGTAATGCTGGTACCTATTGTATCATTGGTTCAGCCAGTATTACCTGTTGCCTTATCTATGACATTATTGGTGCAAGGATTCATATGCACAAGATTGGCAATGAATATGTGTGAAAACGATATGGAAAGAGGAATAGCCGGAACTATGGGAGCTATATTAGCAACAAAAGGTGCAGCATGGGGATTTGCAGTAGGAATATTATTACATTTACTATTGAACAGCTTTAAAAAGGAAAAATTAGTTGAAGAAACTAGCGGAACTATCGAGTAATTAGCTATGTAAAAAACATTGGTAGAAAGAGTGATACTTTGCAAGACATAAACTTCATGGTTAAGTACTGTGGAGGGTGTAATTCTCGCTATGATAGAGCTAGTGCTGTTAGAAGGATACAGGAAAGGATACCAATAAAAATAAAGCCCTATGATGGCAAGACAATACCGGACATATTGCTAATTGTAAAGGGATGCAGCTCTGAATGTATTAACAAAGATGAATTTAAAAGCAAATACGGGATATTTTACTTACAGGATGAGAAAGATTTACAGGCTTTATTAGAAGAAATCATAAATAAGCTAAAATAAGACAAGGGGATGGTTCTCTTGTCTTATTTTAGTTCAGCAATTAATATGCTATAACAAGTTGTAAGGTTAGAAGACTACGTCTTTAGTTGTGAAAGGTTCACGTGAAAGGAGAGATGTTTTGAAAAGGTAAAGCAATAGGCTTAATAGATAGGTATGATTTAGTTGTTTTACTCAAATGATGAAAGTAACAAAAATCCAGAAACAAAGAAACCTTATGAGTTAAAAGATTGAGAGATAATGACATTTAGAGTAACAGTTTCAAATGGTAAAAGACAAAAACTTATGAAGTAGAAGAAGAATTAAAAAAAAGAAATGAGAATGAAGTATATAAAATAAGACAGAAGAACCGTCCTTCTGTCTTATTTTATATACAGTATTACTCCAGCTAAAAATCCAAGGATTATTCCTATAGAAGAGGCCCTGCCTTTATAAAGCTCTTTTGCACTTGGAATCATCTCATCACAGATTATATATAGCATTGTTCCGCCTGCAAAGGATAGACATAGAGCTATAATCTGAGGAGAGAAGGTACCTAAATATCCCCCAAAAAAAGCCCCTATTCCAGTTGGAACCCCTATGAGTAATGTATAGAATACAATTTTAAGAGGGGAATTTTTATTTATTTTCATCGGTACTGCCATTGCTACACCTTCAGGAATGTCATGAACAAGCATTGCCAATGCAAGAGTTGGACCAAGACTTGACATGGTCAAAAAGCTTGAGCCTAATGCTAATCCTTCAGGAAAGTTATGTACAGCAATGCTGATTCCAAGTAATATGCTGCTCTTTACATAAGGGTTTTTACCTAGCCTATTAGTATAGGCTTCTATTGATATTATAAGAATTATGCCTAAAGCTATTCCGCCAATTACAGTGAAAAGATTGCCAGATACATAATAGGATTCTGGAATAAGGTGAAATGTTACAATAAACAGCATAAATCCACCTGTAAGTCCTAATAAGAAGCTCATAATTCTTTCTGTATTTCTTATAAACAGTGAAATAACTCCTCCAAGGCCTGTGCCTATAACTCCGACTAAAAAACCAATTATAGTAATCTGATATATATTGTACATAGTCTCACCCTTTCTATTTATTAATATTCTGTTGATAGGACAATAAGAACAAATTTTAGTTTCAAATAGCTATTTGTTTAAATAATTATCTTAATGATGTATAATATATAGTTAAAGATTATTAGAAAGGACCAAATATATGGAAACCAGAATAGTAAAGATAAATGAATATAATCCTGAACCAGAGCTTATAATGGAAGGGGCAAAATACATAAAAGAAGGTAAACTGGTAGCATTTCCAACGGAAACAGTATATGGTCTCGGTGCAAACGGATTAGATGAGGATGCAGTCAAAAATATATTTATAGCAAAGGGAAGGCCTCAAGACAATCCTTTAATTCTCCATGTTTCAAAAATAGATGAAGTAAAGCCTTTAGTAAAGTCTATACCTAAAGATGCTGAAATACTTATGGAGGAATTTTGGCCAGGGCCATTAACAATTATATTTGAAAGGAGCAATCTGGTACCTGATGTTATTACAGCAGGTATTGATACAGTTGCCATAAGGATGCCAAGCCATCCTGTTGCACAAAAGCTAATAGAGGCAAGTGGAGTGCCCATTGCTGCTCCTTCTGCCAATACATCAGGAAAGCCCAGCCCTACCTTAGCTAATCATGTCATAGAGGACCTCTATGGTAAAATAGATATGATAATAGATGGAGGTGCTACAGGAGTAGGCCTTGAATCTACAGTAGTTGACTTAACAGAAGAGGTACCAATGATCTTAAGACCAGGCGGTATTACATTAGAAGCCATAAAGCAGTTTATTCCAAATGTAGAGATGGATTTAAGCATAATTAGCAGCAATGAAAAGATAATTCCTAAGTCACCAGGACAAAAATACAGACACTATGCTCCTAAAGCAGATATGACAGTGTATATAGGAAATATTGAAAATGTAGTTGAAGCCATAAGAAATAAAAGCAAAGAGTATGTTGAACAAGGCAAATCAGTGGGTATAATGGCAACAGATGAAACAAAAAATAGGTATGAGGAAGGAATAATAATATCAGTAGGAAGCAGAGAAAATAAAAGTACTATAGCCCATAATCTATTTAATGTATTGAGAAAATTTGATGAGCTAGGAGTAGATATAATTCTTTCAGAAGGAGTAGAGACTGGCAGCATTGGAACTGCTATTATGAACAGGCTAAGGAAATCTTCTGGAGGAAATATTATTGAGGTGTAAGGAGAGGTAAGATGAACATACTATTTGTCTGTACTGGCAATACCTGCAGAAGCCCAATGGCAGAAGGGCTTTTGAAGGATATGGCAGAAAAAAGGGGACTTAAATTAGAAGTAACTTCAGCAGGAATATTTGCCTTTGATGGGCAGGAAGTATCTAAAGAAGCTGTTGAAGTTATGAAGGAGGAAAATATAGATATTGCAAAACATAGGGCAAGAATTATTCATAGAGATATGGTAGAATCGGCTAATCTGATACTTACAATGAGTAAGTCTCATAAAAGGGAACTATTGAGAAAATATGATTTTATTAAGGATAAGATATATACTTTGAAGGAATACGCCTATGGAAGGGAAGAGGACATATTGGATCCTTTTGGCAGGGGAGTTAAGGCTTATAAAAAAGCCAAGGAAGAGATAAAGGAAGCACTGAAGGAAATAATTGAAAAAGGACAATTAGAATAAGACAGGAGGTAATAGTATGAAAATAGGACTTGGAAGTGACCATGGGGGTTACGAGCTTAAGGAATATATAAAGGATTATTTAGAAAAACAAAACATTCAATATATAGATTATGGTACTTATTCCCAGGAATCTGTTGATTACCCAGATTATGGTGAGAAGCTTTCAAGGGCTGTTGTATCTGGAGAGGTGGACAGAGGAATTGCCATATGTGGCACAGGCATAGGAATATCCATAGCCTGCAATAAAGTGAAGGGTATCAGATGTGCTCTCTGTGGAGATACCTATTCTGCAAGGATGAGCATTGAACACAATAATGCTAATATACTGGCTTTAGGTGGCAGAGTTGTAGGAAAAGACTTGGCAATTGAAATAGTATCCACCTGGCTTAATGCTAAATTTCAAGGTGGAAGACATGAGAGAAGAATTAATAAAATTTCTAGCATTGAGTCTAATTTATGATATAATTATACAAGAGTTTTATGGCCATTGAATTTAAATTACCCAAGGCGGGTTAACAAAGGCTTTTCTGATACTAAAGAAAGGAGTTTTTATATGGGGAAAGTTGTAGTACTAGATCATCCATTGATAAAGCATAAACTTACATTTATAAGGGACAAAAATACAGGTCCTAAGGAATTCAGGGAACTGGTAAAAGAAGTTTCAACTTTAATGGCTTATGAAGTAACTAGAGACTTGACTCTTGAAGAAGTTGAAATAGAAACTCCATTGGCTAAAACAAAATCTCAAGTTATATCTGGAAAGAAGCTGGGCCTTGTTCCTATCTTAAGAGCAGGATTAGGTATGGTAGAAGGAATGCTTGATTTGCTTCCAGCAGCTAAAGTAGGCCATATTGGTCTGTACAGAAATCCCGAGACATTAAAGCCAGTGGAATACTATGTAAAGCTTCCTGAAGATGTTGGAGAAAGGGATCTAATTGTTTTGGACCCAATGTTAGCTACAGGAGGGTCTGCTGATGCAGCAATAAATTTCCTAAAAAAGAGAGGAGCTCATAGTATTAAACTGGTATGCTTACTGGCAGCACCAGAAGGTCTGGAAGTTATTCAGAAAAACCACCCAGATGTTGATGTGTACTTAGCAGGTATTGATGAAGGCTTAAATGATCATGCTTATATAGTACCAGGAATTGGCGATGCAGGAGATAGGCTATTCGGTACCAAATAATGAAAGCGAGCTTAATCTTAGCTCGCTTTCATTATTTAAATATGATAGAATATATCTATATTTTTTCAGAAAGGGAGTATAGTATATGATTTTAGGTGTAATAGGAGGCATGGGGCCTTTAGCTACCTGTAATTTCTTTGAAAAGATAATAAGGCTTACTGATGCAGATAAGGATCAGGAGCATATTCATATAATTATTGATAACAATACCAGTATTCCAGATAGAACGGATTATATTCTAGGACATGGTAAAGACCCAAGACCAGAGCTAATAAAGTCAGCAATAAAGCTTGAATCAATGGGTGCTGACTACATAGCCATACCTTGTAATACAGCCCATTACTTCTATGAGGATATAGTAAAATATATAGATGTGAAGATAATAAATATGATAGAGGAAACAGCCATGTATATAAGTAAGGCCTGTTCTGAACATAGAGATTACCTTTTGCTATCGACAGAAGGAACATATAAATCAGAAATATATAAGAAAGTTTTTGAAAAGCATGGTTTGAGAATAATAGAGCCCTCTGATGAAGACAAAAAAACAATAATGGGATGGATATATGGAGTAAAATCATCAGTTTTTAATGTTACCTCACAGGAATTTGAAGCCTTTGTTAACAAATACATTGAAAATAAATCTATACCAGTTATATTAGGCTGTACTGAATTGTCTACTTTAGCAGAGAAAATTGATTTAAGGCTTAAATATGTGGATCCACTTTTAATACTAGCCAAACGCTGTGTTGAACTTCATCAAATAGCAAGCTGTAATGAATAGCTTGCTATTTTTTATGGGAAAATGTAATGTTGCTTAAAAGGTAAAAATTTTTCATGAAAAAAGCAGAAAATATACAATATTGTTTAAATTCTTACTGGTTTCTTTTATAATAGGATTAAGAACCTTTTATTGAGTTAGTGTGAGAAAGGTATATAAAGGAGGGTTAGTAATGTATTTATATTGTTTAGATGAAGTAAAGGAAATAACGAGAAAACTAGTAAGTATTCCTAGTATAGTAAAAACATCCGGTGAAGCCAACTGTGCTAGAGCAATCTATGACTACTATAGCAAATTACCTTACTTTAAGGAAAATCCGGAGTATCTAATGCTACAGAAAACTGAAAATGATGAAATTGAAAGACATAATGTAATAGCTATGGTTAGGGGAACTAAAGGCGATTCAAGAAAAACCATAATACTTATGGGTCACTTAGATACTGTTGGAGTAGATGATTTTGGAACCATAAAGGAACATGCCTTTAATCCTGATAAATTGCCTCAACTGTTGAGAGAAATGAATTTAGGAGAAGAAGTAAATAATGATATAGATTCAGGAGAGTATATGTTTGGAAGAGGAGCCCTTGATATGAAGGCAGGGGTTGCAGGACATATGTATTTAATTAAGTACTTTTCTGAACATCCAGAGGAACTGGATGGAAACATTATAGCTTGTGCAGAATGCGATGAAGAGGATAATTCCCATGGGGCTATATCAGCATTAAAAGTATTAAGAAGTTGGAAGAAAAAATTTAACCTTGAATATATAGCTGCTATAAATGCAGATTATTCAACTCCATATCATGCAGAGGATGAAAACAGATATATATACTTTGGAACCATAGGTAAGTTGCTTCCATCTTTCTATGTAACAGGAAAGGAAACTCATGTTGGTCAAGCCTTTGGTGGATTAGATCCAAATCTAATAGTTGCTGAACTGACAAGACAAATAGAGCTAAATCCAGAGCTTTCCGATGAAGCTCAGGGTGAAGTCACAGTACCTCCAATATCATTAAAACAAGCAGACTTTAAGGATATATATACAGTTCAGACTGCTTTGGCAGCATATTCATATTACAACTTTTTCACCCATAGCATGAGCCCTAAAGATGTAATGGAGAAGGTTAAGGAAAAGGCTATAGAGGCCTTTGATAATGTTGTAGAATATACAAATGATGCATACAAAGCCTATTGCGAAAGGGGAGGACATACATACACAAGGCTTCCATGGAAAACCAGGGTATACACCTGGGAGGAATTTTACAATGAACTGGTAGAAATTCACGGTGATAAATTCAAAAATCACATATTTAATTTTGCCAAGGAATTAAATGAAAAAGAACCTACTATGGACTTAAGATATTTTAGCGTAAAGGTAATAGAAGAAGCCTGGAAGTGGGCTGTAGATAAGTCTCCTGCCATAATTATCTACTTCTCATCTACCTTCTCAGCTAGAATTGAAATGACCGGGAAGACTGAAAAGGAAAAACAGCTACTTGACAGTGTAAAGGAATCAATAAATTTTGTACAGAACTATTCGGATAAACCTATAGTAGTGAAGATGTTCTATCCTTATATATCAGATTCCAGCTTCATGGCCATAAGCGATGATATAGAAGATATAAAGGCATTGGAAAAGAATATGCCAGCTTGGGGAACAAAATATTTCTATCCATTGGAAGATATATTGGAAATAAACGTACCAGTAGTGAACATAGGTACATTTGGTAAGGATGGACATAAGATTACAGAAAGAGTTCATATGAAGTATACATTTGAGAATGTGACAAATATAACATATAATACCATTAAAAAACTATTAGGATAATTATTAAATAGAACAAAAAACTCTCATTTTGAGGTTTACACCTATAAAATGGGAGTTTTTATTGTTATTAAAATATCAAAAAATAAAAATAATAAAAAATTTTCAGATAAAAGAAGGATTTTTTAATTCTATGCAGAATAGAATTTTAACATAAGATTATTATTTTTTATGTTCATTATACGAACATATGTCAGAATAACAAACAATGGAGGAGTTTTATGGGATACGATAATTCAAGTATAGATAAGGCATTTATGATTTTAGAAAGGCTTGCAAGAAAGCCTTATGAAATGACTGCGTTGGAATTATCACGTGAATTGCAGATAAATAGAAGCACCGTTCACAGAATTTTAAATGACCTTGTAGATAGAACCGTGGTTATAAAGAATCCTGTCAGTAAGAAGTATTCTGTAGGGCCAGGGGCTTATAGGATTGGTTCAGGATTTTTAAACAAACAACCTAATATAAGCTCAATATCAGCTGAACTGGATAGGCTTGCAGCTAAAACGAGGCAGTCCATAGGATATGCAACCCTAGTACAGGATAAGATTTTGAGCGTTTTTGAGGTAGAAAGCTATCAGCCTATACAGATAGGATACAAAGTTGGAGTAATCTACCCTATACACTGTGGTGCTTATGGAAAGTGTATAATGGCCTTTTACGAGCCTTATGAAAGGTTAAGGGAAATAGTCTATTCTACCAAGCTTACTAAAAATACACCTAATACCATTACTGATCCTGAAGAGCTGTTAAGAGAATATGAAAGGATACGAAAAAGGGGATATGCAATAAGCGATGAGGAAAATGTAAAGGGATTAGTTGGTATTGGTGTACCTATAAGAAACATAGAAAATAAAGTCGTAGCATGTGTTGCAGCTAAGTACATAAAAGGAAATGTAAATGAAGAGGAGCAAAAGGTCATAATAAAGCATTTACTAGAAGCCAGTGTAAAAATTGAGAAGTTAATTGTTTAGAAAGGAGGGATAGTGAATTAGGGATTATTTATTTCATCTTGCTTTATCGCAGAACTTCTACTAAAAAAAATAAGTAGGTTATATAATGGGCGAAAAGATCAAGGAAAAGAAAAGGGTTAAAGTTCCCCATACTTTTGTTATTATTTTTGCCATTATTGTTTTAGCAGCAATTTTGACCTACTTAGTACCAGCAGGAGTATACGATAGAGTAGAGGATCCAAATACAGGGAGAAAAGTAGTAGATGTACAATCCTTTAGATATGTGGATAGGACACCAGTGAATCCATGGGCAATGATAAATTCAATACCAAAAGGTATGATAGATGCAGCATCTATAATATTTGCAGTATTTATTGTTGGTGGTGCATTTGAGATGGTATCTGCTACTGGAGCAATAGATGCTGTTGTTGTAAGGCTGATCTTAAAACTAAGAAATAAGGAAAAACTGGTTATTCCACTATTAATGGCGATATTTTCAATTTTAGGATTTACAATCGGTGCAGCTGAAGAGATGATGGCATTTGTACCTATTACAATTATGATAGCAAGAGGATTAGGCTATGATGATATAGTTGGTGTGGCTATAGCTTCTACAGGAGCTGCAATAGGATTTTCAGGAGGAATGTTAAATCCATATACAACAGGAGTAGCTCAGGGAATTGCAGAACTTCCACTTTATTCAGGAATTGGATTTAGAACTGTTGGATATGTAATATTCTACATCATAGCAGTATGGTATGTTATGAGATATGCAGCTAAGGTAAAAGCTGATCCTACAAAAAGTGTTTTATATGGGGTGGAGAGAGAAGAAAAAATAGAAACTCCAGAATCAGTAGAAGATATTGAGCTTACATTTAGACAAAAATTAGTATTATGGACAGCATTACTGGGAATTGGGGTAATGGTATATGGAGTATTCAAATATGGATGGTTCATCAACGAAATATCAGCTATGTTCCTTGTTATTGGCATTATAGCTACAATTGTTGGAGGAAGAAATGCAAACGATGCAGCTATTTCATTTATAAAAGGAGCTAAAGATATTGCTTTTGGTGCATTGGTAGTAGGTCTTGCAAGAACAATACTGATAGTAATGCAGCAAGGACAGATAATGGACTCTATAATTCATTCATTGGCAAGTATATTGGAAGCGTTACCACGTCAAATTACGGCAGTGGGAATGTTCCTGGTAAATTCGGTTATCAATTTCTTTATACCATCAGGAAGCGGTCAGGTTTCTACTGTTATGCCAATAATGACTCCACTGTCTGATGTTTTAGGAATTACCCGTCAAACAACAGCATTGGCCGTTACCTATGGAGATGCATTTTCAAACCAGATAATACCTACATCTGGTGCATTACTTGGAGTTCTAGCTGTAGCTAAGGTTCCTTATGATAGGTGGCTTAAGTATAACTGGATGTTATTAGTATACTGGACAATTGCTGGTTGTGTATTGGTAGCTATAGCATCTACTATACATTTAGGACCATTCTAATACCCAACAGCCAGACAAATACTACTTAAGGAGGGATAGAATGGTTGAATTAAAGAAGTATTATGATGAAAAGGAACTAATAAAGCTAACACAGGATCTTGTTAGAATACCTAGCCACAAGGATGTACCTGGAAGGGAAAAGGGAGTTGTAGATTACTTATATAAGTTTTGCAAGGATAGCAATCTTGAAGTAGAGCTTCAACCGGTAGATGGAGAGAGAAGCAATATAATAGCGTATGTCAGAGGAAATGGAACTGGGAAAACGTTAATGCTAAATGGTCATACGGATACAGTACCACCCTACAATATGACAATAGAGCCGTATGCTGCAGAAATAAAGGATGGATTCATATGGGGCAGAGGCACTTCCGATATGAAGGGACCTATTGCATCTATGCTAATTGCGATGCTTGCTATAAAGCGTTCTGGTATAAGGCTTAAGGGAGATATAATATTTGCTGGAGTTTTAGGAGAGGAAGGACAGAGTGAAGGAACAGAAGCTCTAGTGAAATCAGGTATTAAAGCAGATGGATGTATAGTAGGAGAGCCTTCCAACTATGAATATGCCATAGGTCATAGAGGATTGGAATGGATAGAGATAAGGGTAAAGGGAAGAGCAGCCCATGGCGGAGTACCACATTTAGGAGTTAATGCAATTTCAAAAGCAGCAAAATTGATAATGAGAATAGAAGAGAAGCTATATCCTAAATTGGCAGAAAGATATAACGAATATATGGGACCATCTGTTATGAACTTTGGAAGGATAGAAGGGGGTACTCAACCTAGTACTGTAGCAGATTTATGCTCAATAAAGCTAGATAGGAGATATATACCTGGAGAAAGCGTAGAATCTGTATTTAAGGAATATCAAGATATAATAGATGAAATAAAGGCAGAAGATCCAGATTTTAATGCAGAATTAGTCAGAATGGATGAAAACTTCCTAACATTAGACCACCTATATCTAATGACTGAACCGGATAATCCAATAGTATTAACTACAAGAAAGGCAATAAGAGAAACCATTGGGAAGGACCCTGATATTACAAGAAAGAGAGGCTGGACAGATGCAGCTTTAATATCAAATTTTGCAGGTATTCCAACGGTGGTAACTGGCCCAGGAAACATAGATTATTCCCACACCAAGGATGAAAGAGTGGAGATTAAGCATTTAATAGACTATGTTGATATATATGGGAAAATTGCTATGGATTTTTGCGGAATTGAATAGCTTATTTTAGGCAGAGTTTTACTCTGCCTAAAATTTAGAAGGAGGGACACGGATATGAAGGATAGAATAAAAAACAAAACATTAATGGAAAGAATTATAACTGCTGAAGAAGCAGCGGAACTGATAAGTGATGGAATGACAGTAGCAACTAGTGGATTTACTCCTTCTGGTTATCCAAAAGCAGTCCCTTTAGCATTAGCAAAGAGAGTCAGAGAAAATAATGAAGACATTAAGATCAATTTAATAACTGGAGCATCTGTAGGGGATGAACTGGATGGGGAACTGTCGAGGGCTGGCATTATTAAAAAAAGATTGCCTTATCAGACAAACAAATATATTAAGGAAAGTATAAACAAAGGTGAATTGGAATTTATTGACCAGCACATAAGCCATGTAGCACAGAATATTAATTATAAATTTATAGAAAAAATAGATATTGGAATTATAGAAGCTGTTGAAATAACAGAAGAAGGACATATAATACCCTCTACATCTGTTGGCATAACTCCAACAATAGTGAAAAAAGCAGAAAAGATAATAGTTGAAATAAATACAAGCCAGCCATTGGAGTTAAAGGGCATTCACGATATATTCACACTTGAAAATCCACCCCATAGGAAACCTATACCAATAATTCACTGTTCAGATAGAATAGGCACAGAGTATATTCCTTTGGATAAGAACAGAATAGCGGGTATAGTCATAACTGATATTAAGGATAATACGAGGCCCTTATCTCCTGTAAAGGATATTCATAGGAATATGGCTGGAATCCTGATGGAATTTCTGGAATTTGAAATAAAAAAGGGTAGAATTCCTAATGAGCTTCTTCCTATGCAATCAGGGGTAGGCTCTATAGCCAATGCAGTATTGGCTGGTTTTTTGGATTCTAAATATGAAAATCTTCAATTCTACACAGAGGTGGTACAGGATTCAATCATAGACCTAATAGACAGTGGTAAGGTATGCTGTGCCTCTACTACTGCTATTACTCCATCTCCTGAATATCTGGAGAGGATATATCAGAACATTGATGAATATAAGAAGAGGATAATATTAAGACCTCAGGAAATAAGCAACAACCCTGAAATTATAAGGCGTCTTGGAGTCATAGCAATGAATGCAGCTATAGAGGTAGATATATACGGAAATGTGAATTCTAGCAATGTATTAGGGGGAAATATGATGAATGGAATAGGAGGGTCTGGTGATTTTGCAAGGAATGGGTATATTTCCATATTCTTTACTGAGTCTACAAGAAAAAATGGAAATATATCAGCAATAGTCCCGATGGTATCTCACCATGACTATACAGAGCATGATGTGGATATCATAATTACAGAACATGGTATTGCAGATTTAAGAGGATTAAGCCCAAAGGAAAGGGCTATTAGGATTATAGAAAACTGTGTCCATCCAGACTATAAGCCTCAATTAAAGGAGTATTTTTTTCAGGCTTTAAAAAAGAGTAAGGGAATGCATATCCCTATATTATTGGATAAGGCTTTATCTTGGCATCATAGGCTGGATGTATACGGTACTATGAAAGAATAGAAGGGGAATACTGTATGAGATATCCGGTAATTGAAATAAATCTATCAAAGATCAGAAGGAATACGGAAATAATAGTAAATATCTGTAGAAGCTATGGAATAGATGTAGTAGGAGTAACAAAGGTTTCTAATGGTTCTATAGATATAGCCAAAGCTTTTATTGATGGTGGAGTTAGAACCTTGGGAGATTCCAAGATAGAAAACCTAAAGGCATTTGAAAGTCTCCCTGTTAAGAAGATGCTAACAAGGATACCCATGATAAGTGAAGCTGAAGATGTAGTAAGATATGCCCATGTATCCTTAAATTCAGAGATAGAAGTAATAAAAGCCCTTTCAATGGAGGCTGAAAAGCTGGGGAAAATTCATGAAGTAATTCTTATGATAGATGTAGGAGATTTAAGAGAAGGTATATATTATGAAGATGAGGTATATGAAGTTGTAGAAGAGATATTGAAGCTTAAGGGAGTAAAGTTAACAGGAATAGGTACAAATCTAACATGTTTTGGAGCCATAATACCCTCCAAGGAAAATTTGGGTAAGCTTGTAGATATTAAGAATAAAATAGAGAGTAATTTCAATATCAATATTGAAGTTGTATCAGGGGGAAATTCAAGCTCATTGTGTCTAATACAGAAAGATGAAATGCCTAAGGGTATAAATCAGCTGAGACTGGGAACTGCGTTGATACTGGGCCTTATTGAGGTAACCTGGACTAGAATTCCAGGGACCTATATAGATGCCTTCAAGCTCATAGCTGAAATAGTTGAAATAAAGCAAAAGCCTTCAAAACCAATAGGAGAAGTTGCAATGGATGCTTTCAGAAATATACCTGTATTTAAGGATGAAGGAGAAATGGTGAGGGCTATATGTGCCGTAGGAAAACAGGACTGTGATCCTAATTTTATGGAGCCTATAGATAAAAGGATAAGAATACTTGGCTCCAGCAGCGACCATCTCATTTTGGATATTACAAAATGTAAAGAGGATTATAAGGTTGGAGACAAAATATCCTTTGTTTTAGACTATGTTGCAATTTTGAGATGTATGACGTCAAGCCATGTAGAAAAGTATATAGATTATAGGGAAATAGAGGAATATGCCATGAGGAGAGTAAATAGCTGACTATTAGGAGGGGTTTGGAATGTATGATCTAATTATAAAAAATGGCACAGTTATTGACTTTCAAAAAGAAGAAAAGTTTATTGCAGACGTAGGAATTAAGGATGGAAAGATAATTGACGTAGGAAAATGCTCTGAATCCGGGAGGAAGGTTATTGACGCAGAAGGTTTGATAGTTTCTCCAGGATTTATAGATATCCATATGCATGAGGAGATAATTGGAAACACTGTGGATGGAGATGATTATGATATAGCTAATTATATGCTTCGAATGGGGGTTACAACTGCAGTTGGAGGAAATTGCGGAAATAATAGGCAGGATACAGGGGCTTTTTTCGGATTTATAGATAAAAACGGTGCTCCAATTAACTATCTATTATATATAGGCCATAATTATTTGAGAAGAAAAGTGGGTTTAGATATAGATGGAGTAGCTACAAAATCCCATATTGAAAAGATGAGAGATATGGCTAAAAGGGAAATAGAGGAAGAGGGAGTCATTGGAATATCTTATGGAATAGAATATTCTCCTGCAATTACATTTGAGGAGATGGTAGATTTAAGTTCTGACATAGGATATGATATATTGTTAAGTGCTCACTATAGACATGATGCAGATAGGGCTATAGAGGCCATAAATGAAATGATAGGCATATCAAGGGAGACAAATCTTCCAATGCAGATATCCCATATTGGAAGCTGTTCAGCTTTTGGAAATATGAAAGAAGCATTAATGTTAATCCAAAAAGCCATAGATGAAGGCCTAAACATTCAGGCAGATTGTTATCCTTATGATGCCTTCAGCACCAGAATTGGAAGTGCAGTTTTTGCAGAAGGATGCTTTGATAGATGGAATAAATCCTATGATAGCATAATGCTTACAGAAGAACCTTTTAAAGGCATGTACTGTGATGAAAAGCTGTTTTATAAAGCAAGAAGGGAATATCCTGAAATGCTGGCTGTTGCATTTGTAATGAATGAGGATGAAGTACTTGAAGCCTACAAATCTCCTTTTGTATATGTAGCCAGTGATGGATTGCTAAATAGAAGTCAGGGGCATCCTAGAGCTGCAGGAACCTTTCCCAGGGTTTTAGGAAGATTTGTAAGGAAATATAAGGCCTTAGATTTTATAGATATGTTAAAAAAGATGACAATTTTGCCTGCCAAAAGGCTTGGATTGATAAATAAAGGAGACATAAAGCCAGGAATGGATGCCGATATAGTAATATTCAATGCTGATACCATAATTGACAAAGCTACCTTTGAAGAGCCTACTAATCCGCCTGAAGGAATAAAATATGTTATGATTGGCGGGCAAATTGCTATGGAGGGAAATAAAGTAGTTAACAGCCGTCTGGGAAAGTCGGTAAGGAGAAGTGAACTGGAAGTAGCATTATAGAATTAATGAAAAATAAGTATTGTTCCTTTGCTTATATACGAAATGGTATTTGTTGTATTAAATGCAGCAAATACCATTTTAAAATAGGCAAGGAATTTTTTGACTATTTGTAACTTATTTGTTACTGCTGATTAATTGACTAATTTGAAATAATAATATAAAATTTTATAGAATGATATTTACACCTTAAGGAGAGAAAAAAATGAAAAATATAATAATGCCTTTTATCGTATCAGTAGTCATATCATTGTTTATGACACCAATAATAAGGAAGTTGGCTATAAGGATTGGTGCTATAGATATACCTAAAGATAACAGGAGAGTACATAAAAAGCCAATTCCGCTTATGGGAGGATTGGCAATTTATATATCTATTGTTATTACAGCTTTAGTGTTCCTTGAAACAGACAAAACTCTTATATCCATGATATTAGGTGGAACGGTAATATTAATTTCAGGAATCATAGATGATATAAAAGGTTTAAGTCCTAAAGGGAAAATACTGTTTCAAATAGCAGGTGCCATAATTCTTATACTTGGAGATATTAAGATAGATGCAGTTACAAATCCCTTTGGAAAAGCAGGAACAGTATTGCGGTTAAATGGACTGTCAATCCCTTTGACTATATTTTGGGTAGTTGGGATAACAAATACATTAAATCTAATTGATGGTCTTGATGGATTGGCAGCAGGAGTAACCATGATTTCAAGTTTATCCTTTTTTGCTGTAGCAGGTGAATTCAATTATATAAATATTATGTTGATATCTGCAATATTATCAGGTGCATGCATTGGATTTTTACCATATAATTTTAATCCAGCAAAGATATTTATGGGAGATACGGGAGCATTATTTTTAGGGTTCATGCTTGCAGCAGTATCTATAGAAGGAGTAATGAAGTCTGTAGCGACTATTGCTGTAGTAGTGCCTATTATAATACTAGGATTACCAATATTTGATACTACCTTTGCAATATTTAGAAGGCTGTTAAATGGAAAATCCATTGCAGAAGCAGATAAGGGACATCTTCATCATAGGCTGTTGGAAAGAGGATATTCCCAGAAAAAGACTGTATTGATACTCTATGCCATAAGTGCAATATTTGGAATATGTGCAATTCTAATATCAGAAGCTAATACAAAGAGAGCAGTAACATTTTCTGTAATAGTATTTATAGTGACAATACTATTAGCAATGAAAATGGGACTTTTGATTGGTAGCAAAAAGGAGGATAAGGATGAAGATTAAAGTAATGACAGTCTTTGGTACGAGGCCTGAGGGAATAAAAATGGCTCCTATTATAAAGGCTATGGAAAATGTTTCAGAAATTGAAAGCGTTATATGCGTTACAGCTCAGCACAGAGAGATGCTTGACCAGGTTTTGAACCTATTTAAAATAGAGCCTCATTACGATTTAAACATATTTAAACCTGGACAAACCCTGACTGATATAACTATAAGGGCTTTAAAAGGTTTAGAATCTGTAATAATGGAGGTAAATCCAGACATATTATTAGTACAGGGAGATACAACTACTGTATTTGCAGGTGCCCTTGCAGCCTTTTATCAAAAAGTGAAAATAGGACATGTAGAAGCAGGCTTACGCTCTGGAAATCTGTATTCTCCTTATCCTGAAGAAGCCAATAGAAAGCTAACAGGAATACTTGCTGATTTTCATTTTGCACCAACAGAGACAAATAAGAGAAATTTACTCAATGAAGGATATCCGGAAGATAGGATATTTATTACAGGAAACACCGTAATCGATGCTCTTAAGTATTCAGTTAAAGAGGACTTTAAATTTGAAAACCCATTATTAAACAGCATTGACTATAATAAGGAGAAAGTAATACTTATGACATCCCATAGGAGGGAAAATATAGGAAATCCTATGAAAAATATATTTTCAGCCGTAAATGATATAGTAAATAAGTATGATGACGTTTCTGTTGTATTTCCAGTTCATTTAAATCCAAAGGTTAGAGAAATTGCCTATAAGATCTTTGATGGCAATAAAAGAGTCCATTTAATAGAGCCTTTAGACTATGAACCTTTTACAAACTTAATGGCTAAAAGTCATATTGTTGTCACAGATTCAGGAGGACTTCAGGAAGAAGCTCCAAGCCTGGGAAAACCAGTTCTGGTTGTAAGGGAAGAGACAGAAAGGCCTGAAGGAATTGAAGCTGGTACAGCAAAACTTGTAGGCACAGACTATGAAAATATATATAACAATCTTGATAAGCTATTGTCAGATCCACAAGAATACGATAAAATGGCCAACGCAGTAAATCCCTATGGAGATGGAAAAGCTTCAGAAAGAATAGTTGATATAATACTGAAGTATGCTAAAAATAAATAGAGGTGAAAAAAGTGAATATATTAGTTCACAATAAAGAATTGCTAAATCTAATACTTAACTCACTGGATGAAGGCATACTTATAATAGATGATAAGAAGAATATTTCTTTTGTAAACTCTAGATTTTTCGAAGTAATTAATATTGAAAATATTGATACAAAATCCCTTAAATTTTCATCACTAACTGAGAATGAAAAGATAAGGGAGATTTTTGTATTAAATGAAAAAGAAAGAAAAGAAGAAATACTATTAGATGGAAAGCATCTTTTATATAGATATATTCCCTACAGGAGGGAAAAGGATTTACATCACATATTTTTGCTGAAAGATATTACAGACATAAAGGATTCACAAAGCCAGCTGATGGAGCAAAAGCTTAGCCTGGATATGATTGAGGATATTCTTTCATATGCCTATGAAGGATTTGCTCTAGTAGATAGCAATGGAAGAATAGTTAAGTGGAACTATGAAGATTTATTGGGAATTAAAGAAGAGGATGCCATAGGCAAGCCCGTTCAGGATGTCATAGAGAATACAAGGCTCCATCTGGTTGTAAAGACTGGAAAAAAGGAAATTAGGGATATTCAGAGAATTCAGGGTCACGATATGGTTGCCAATAGAGTACCTATAATCCGTGGAGGAAAAATAATAGGTGCTGTAGGAGCGGTACTATTTAAAGATGCAAGTGATGTAAGGGTAATGGCTAAAGAGCTAATTGAGCTTGAAAATAAGCTTAATGAGTACAAAGGAGAACTTGAAAGATTACAGGATAGCAAATATACATTTGATAGCATAATAACCAGGGATCCGAAGATGGAGTATTTAAAAAAACTGGCAAGAATTGCTGCCCAGTCTAATTCAACAGTATTGATACTGGGCGAATCAGGTACTGGCAAGGAGCTGTTTGCACAGGCTATACACAAGGCCAGTTATAGAAAATTTGGCCCCTTTATTCCCATTAACTGTGCTGCAATACCCAGAGAATTATTGGAATCAGAACTGTTTGGATACGAAGAAGGTTCCTTTACTGGAGCTAAGAAAGGTGGCAAGCCAGGTAAATTTGAGCTGGCCAGTGGAGGAACAATATTCCTAGATGAAATAGGTATAATGCCTATGGAAATGCAGGCTAAACTATTGAGAGTATTGGAAGCAAGGGAGTTTGAAAGGGTAGGAGGTAATAAGAAGATTACACTGGATGCAAGAATAATAGCAGCTACAAATGAAAATATAGAAGAGGCAGTGGAAAAAGGTCGCTTTAGAGAGGACTTATATTATAGATTAAATGTAATAAGCATAGATATTCCTCCACTGAGAGACAGAAAGGAGGATATACCACTACTGGCACAACACCTTCTAGATAATCTGTGTGATGAGTTAGATACTGAAAGGAAGGTACTTAAACAGAGAACCATTGAGATACTGAAGGAATATAAATGGCCCGGTAATATAAGAGAGCTTAGAAATACACTTGAAAGAGCAATAACAATATCCACAGGAACAGAGATATTGCCTGAACACCTTCCTGAAAGAATACTAAGGAATGGATTTCCCTATGAAATAAGGCAAGAAAGCATTCGTCCGTTAAGGAATATATTGGAGGAAGCAGAAAGAGAGGCCATTATAGCTGCCATTAAAGATGCAAATGGTAACAAGAGTCTGGCAGCAGAAAGGCTGCAAATACACAGGACAGCATTGTATAAGAAGATGAAAAAATATGGAATAGAACTTTAGCTGTAGTCAATGATATACAATTATTTGGTAATGTATATCATTGACTACAGCTTTCTTTTTGCCAAAGCCCCTATTTATACTGGATATAAAAGTAGACTTAAATTAGGTGTAGAAAACCGTGTACAAGTGAAATAAATACTATTAAGTTTCAAGGATGATATTAGTAAAATTACACATTTATTTATTATTAAAAATATAGAAAAGTTGGCATGAATTTCGCTTTATTTAAAAAAATGATAATTATTTAAAAAAAATGTTGTATAATGATGTAATATTTGATATAATTATAACAAAGTTTGGGGTTTGAAGTGTAATTATCTTCAGGTGAAGAACCAATTAATTCAGATGAATTTTTTGATTAAGTTAGGTATTTCCAAACAATTAAGAACTATATGCAGGAAATGATTCATTAAATGTCAAAACATTAACGTTATAATTGTGACATAATTTGCGATAAGGATCGTTCCTTAAAGCAAATATATATAAAAATTTAAGATGAAGGAGGAATATAATATGTTTAAAAAATTTACAAATGGCTGTGTTACACTTGTTCAGAAGTATTTGCCAGACCCATTTATTTTTGCAATTGTACTTACTATTCTTGTATTTATCCTGGGGATAATTACTACTGGGCAAGGGCCACTGGACATGGTTGTTCATTGGGGTAATGGCGTATGGAGCCTATTAGCATTCTCAATGCAGATGGTTCTTGTATTAGTTACAGGCCATACATTAGCAAGTGCTCCAATAGTTAAAAAAGGGCTTAATAAGTTGGCATCTATACCTAAAACTCCTACACAAGCAATATTTGCAGTGTCACTGATTTCCGGTATAGCATGCTGGATAAACTGGGGATTTGGATTAGTTATAGGTGCATTATATGCAAGAGAATTAGCAAAAAAGGTAAAAAGAGTAGACTACAGGCTATTAATTGCTGCAGCTTATTCAGGATTCCTTGTATGGCACGGTGGAATATCAGGTTCAATACCACTTTCATTGGCAACAGGTGGCGAGGCATTGGTAACAGCAACAAAAGGAGCTGTTACAGAAGCAATACCTACAACTCAAACAATATTTGCTCCATTTAACTTAATTATATCTGCAGCTATAATTATCATGCTACCAATACTAAATAGAGCAATGCATCCAAAGGATGAAGATGCCTATGTAATAGATCCAAAGTTACTTGAAGATAATATGGAAGAAGCAACTGCTGCTGAAAAAACTATGACACCAGCTGACAAAATGGAAAATAGTTCAGCATTCTCAATAATAACAGGTTTGCTTGGAATAGTATATATAGTTTATTATTTTGCTACAAAAGGATTTGATTTAAACTTAAATATTGTAAACCTTATATTCATGATTGCAGGTATAATACTACATGGTACTCCTAGAAGATATCTTAACGCTCTAAAAGAAGCTGTGAAGGGTGCAGATGGAATCATATTGCAGTTCCCATTCTATGCAGGAATTATGGGCATGATGACAGGAGAAAGTGCTGCAGGAGTTTCCCTTGCTGGAAAGATGTCAGAAATGTTCGTTGCTATATCTAACCAAACAACATTCCCATTGTTTACATTCTTAAGTGCAGGATTAGTAAACTTCTTCGTACCATCAGGTGGAGGACAGTGGGCAGTACAAGCTCCTATAATGATGCCAGCAGGACTGGAATTAGGAGTAAACCCAGCAATTACAGGTATGGCTATAGCTTGGGGTGATGCTTGGACAAATATGATTCAACCATTCTGGGCACTACCAGCTCTTGGTATAGCAGGTTTAGGTGCAAGGGATATTATGGGATATTGTCTAATAGACTTAATAGTATCAGGAATTATTATATGTGCAGGATTCCTGTTATTAGTATAGCCGTAAAGAAGAATAAAAACATCATTCTATAATCATAAAGACTATTAACAAGCAAAACAGTCTTGTATAATGGATGATAAGATATGACATTACTTTATCTGTAGCCAATGGTATACACAATTAACAAGATGTATATTATTGGCTACATTTTTTTCTTATTAAATTACACCAATATTACATATTTTCATGGTTCAAATAGGGATGTAGCAAATTAGCTACACCTTTATTTTTTTAGGCAAATTTAAGCTAAATGAGGTATGATATTTACTCAAATTTATTCTTTGAAAAAAGAAATGAGTTGGCATTAATTTTGCATTATAAGTTGATAAATAAAAAAATAAATTTTTAATAATATGTTGTACAATTATGAAAAGTTTGATATAATTATAACAAATAAATGTTACAAATATATCAAAGTATCCCCTGTTAACATGGTAAAATACAGTAAGATTTGTGAAAAAAATACATGTAATATTACTATATATCAGTTAAAATGAATATTTTACTCTTAAAAATATGTTAACAGAGAGGGCCAAAGAGTTAATATATTAACATTAAACATTAAAAATTTAACAATTTAGCAATTTTACAATTGAAAAACTATTGTATAGCAAAATCAATTTACAATAGCCAAAAGGCGAGCTCAAGGAGAATTCAGTTCGTTGAACATGGGTAACCAGTTAGCAGTAGTTACCTTGACTAAGAAATTACCACCTCTATAGGTGGGATTAGACATAATAATATAATATGATAATATGGGAGGTTTTGTAAATGAGAGAAGTAGTTATAGTGTCAGCTGTTAGAACACCAATAGGTACTTTTGGAGGAAGTTTTAAGGATGTATCAGCAGTAACATTAGGTTCAATTGTTGCAAAGGAAGCTATTAAAAGGGCAAATATCAAACCTGAAATGGTGGATGAAGTAATATTTGGTAATGTATTACAGGCAGGACAGGGACAAAACGTAGCTAGACAGGTATCGATTCATGCAGGTATACCAATTGAAGTACCATCCTATACAGTAAACAAGGTTTGTGGTTCTGGTCTTAAGACTGTAGCATTAGCAGCACAATCTATTTTAGCAGGAGATGCAGAAGTTGTATTAGTAGGAGGAACAGAAAACATGTCTCAAGCACCATATCTGTTAAAAGGTGCAAGATGGGGACAAAGAATGGGAGATGGAACTATAGAAGACTATATGGTTCATGACGGACTATGGGATATATTCAATGACTACCATATGGGCATTACTGCAGAAAACGTTGCTGAACAATGGAATATTACAAGGGAAGAGCAGGATCAGTTTGCATTGACTAGCCAATTGAGAGCAGAAAAGGCTATAAAGAGTGGCAGATTTAAAGATGAAATAGTTCCAGTACCAGTTCCACAGAGAAAAGGAGATCCAATAATAATTGATACTGATGAACACCCAAGATTTGGAACAACAATAGAAGGATTAGCAAAATTAAAACCAGCATTTAAGAAAGACGGTACAGTAACAGCAGGAAACGCTTCAGGAATAAATGACGGAGCAGCAGCATTAGTTATCATGTCCAAGGAAAAAGCTGAAGAATTAGGAATTAAACCATTAGCAACAATAGTATCATATGCTTCTGCAGGAGTAGATCCTAAAGTTATGGGTACAGGCCCAATACCAGCAACTCAAAAAGCATTGAAGAAGGCAAATATGACAGTAGCAGATTTAGACTTAGTAGAAGCAAATGAAGCATTTGCTGCACAGTCCTTAGCAGTTGTAAAGGGATTAGGATTAGATACTGAAAAGACAAATGTAAATGGTGGAGCCATAGCTTTAGGTCATCCAATTGGAGCTTCCGGAGCAAGGATTCTTGTAACCCTATTACATGAAATGACAAAAAGAGATGCTAAAACAGGTCTTGCAACTCTATGTATTGGTGGAGGTCAAGGTATTTCAGTAATAGTAAAGAGAGACTAGTTGGTAGATAAAGCAAATGAAGTTTACTTCATTTGCTTTGTTTAATAAAATGTTAAAAAAAAATTTAGCAAAAAGTCCAATAAGTTGATATATAATCAAAAATTTGTTATAATTATGACAAATGTATTTTTACAAATATATTTTAACATTGGAGGTGTTTACATGAACAAAATTATTTCAGTTGAAGAAGCCATTAGTCACATCAAAGATGGTATGACTATTATGGTTGGAGGATTTTTGGGCTGCGGGAGCCCTCACAAGATAATTGATGCATTAGTAGAAAAAGGAGTTAAAGACCTAACATTGATTTGTAATGATACAGGCTTTGTTGATTATGGAGTAGGGAAGTTAGTAGTTAATAAGCAAATAAAGAAATTAATAGCTTCTCACATCGGAACCAACAAGGAAACTGGAAATCAAATGAATTCAGGCGAAATGGAAGTACAACTTGTACCACAGGGTACTTTAGCAGAAAGAATTAGAGCGGGTGGAGCTGGATTAGGTGGTTTCCTGACACCAACAGGTATAGGTACAGTTATTGAAGAAGGTAAACAAAAGATTGAAATTGATGGAACAGAATACTTACTAGAATTACCTTTAAGAGCTGATGTAGCTTTACTATCTGGACATACTGTAGATAAGATGGGAAATATAGTATATTTTGGAGCAACTAGAAACTTCAATACTTTAATGGCTACTGCTGCAGATTTAGTTATAGTTGAAGCTGAAAACATAGTAGAAGTAGGAGAAATTGATCAAAATGACGTTGTTACTCCAGGATTATTTGTGGACTATATAGTTGATGGAGGTGACAGATAATGGATAAGGCTCAAATAAAGGAATTTATTGCTAAAAGAGTAGCTAAGGAGTTAAAGGATGGAGATATAGTTAATTTAGGAATAGGTTTACCAACTATGGTTGCTAACTATATTCCAGAAGGTGTAAATATATTCTTACAATCAGAGAACGGATTTATAGGATTAGGACCAGCTCCAGAAGCAGGAAAAGAGGATAAGCATATAGTAAATGCAGGTGGACAGCCAGTAACAATATTGCCAGGTGGAGCATTCTTTGATTCAGCTACATCCTTTGGTATCATTCGTGGAGGCCATGTAGACGTAACAGTACTTGGAGCTTTACAAGTAGATGAAGAAGGAAACTTAGCTAACTGGATGATTCCAGGAAAAATGGTACCTGGAATGGGTGGAGCTATGGATTTAGTAGTTGGAGCAAAAAAAGTAATAATTGCTATGGAACATACACAAAAGGGTAGTCCTAAGATTCTTAATAAATGTACTCTTCCACTAACTGCTGCAAAACAGGTAGATATGATTATTACAGAAATGGGCGTTATGGAAGTTACAGATAAAGGAATAGTGCTAAAGGAAATAAATCCTGAATTTACAGTTGAAGAAGTACAAGCAGCTACAGAAGCTAAGCTTATAATAGCAGACGACTTAAAGCCAATGGAAATATAGTAATGACAGAAAAAGGTCATTATTATATCAAAAAAATCCCTTTTTTAAGGGATTTTTTTGATATAATATATAAGAATATTCATTAATTTCTGTATTAGTAGTATTACGATTGAATATTTAAACTTTTAATTATATCATTTTTATTGTATACTATTAAGATATGGTGTGAATTTTATGAATGGAAATAAAAAGAATATGTTTCAGAATATTGCTTTAATAACTCAAATAGGTCTTTCCATGATAACTCCAATACTATTAGGCGTTTTTATTGGAGGATTCATTGACGACAAAGTTGGGACAAAAATGGTATTTAGGCTTATATTCATAGTATTAGGTGTAGGTGCATCTTTTTTGCAATTATTTAAAATTGCAGGTACAAAGAATAATAAGCTTAAATGAAAAGAAGTGAAAAGATGGATAATAAGAAAAATATATCATATTTTATAATAAAGAGAACAATTGTATATAGTTTGTTTATAATAGGAATAATTTTTATAGGATTTAAAAATCCAAAGCCATTGGTTTTAGGTTATATTTTTGGAACTAGCATAGGAATATTAGGATTTAAATTGTTAGAATTAACAATCAATAAAGCAGTAATTATGCCTCCTAAAAAAGCTTCCTACTATGCTATGTCTCAATATTTAATAAGATATTTCATATATGGAATTGTACTTACTATTGCTGCTTTAGCAGATTATCTAAACTTTGTCACCGCAGTAATTGGCCTTTTAATGATAAAGATAGTTATTATAACTTATACTATTTATGACAGTTTGATTAAACGAAGAAAGAAGGATGAGATAAATAAGTAATCATGTTTGTAATTACTTAGTATTATATTAAGATGAAGAAAGGAGGGATATAGTGTTTGAGATAACGTTTAATCTGTTTAATAGGGAAATAGTCATACCTGAATCTATTGTAAATGTATATATAGTTGTAATTGCTTTAATTATATTTGCATTAATAGTTAATAGAAAGCTTAAAAAGGTTGACCCAAACAAACCACCTTCAGGACTACAAAATGTAATGGAAATTTTGGTAGAAGCAGTGGAAAACCTGGTTAAACAGACTATGGGAGAAAAGCAGTTTTGGTTTAGCCCATATATTTTTACTCTTATGGCATTTTTGTTAGTGTCAAATCTATCTGGATTGTTGGGATTTACACCACCAACCTCTAATTATAGTGTAACCCTTACATTGGCATTAGTAACCTTTACCCTGACTCAATTCTTTGGGATTAAAAATAATGGTATTGGAAGGTACCTAAAGGGTTTTACAGAGCCAATGGTATTCTTAACTCCTCTTAATATAATTGGAGAAATTGCAAATCCAATATCATTGTCTTTCCGTCTTTTCGGAAACATATTAAGTGGAGTAATCATAATGAGCCTTGTTTATAATGCATTAGGATTAATTGCACCACTGATTACACCTGTGCTACACGCATATTTTGATGTATTTTCAGGATTATTACAGACCTTTATATTCTCAATGCTTACAATGATTTTCATAGGAGGAAATTTTGATAATTAAATATAATTAATACTATATAAATTTAAAGGAGGAATTGACGATGTTACAAGGAATAACAAGTGAAGCTTTTATATTAGGATGTTCAGCTATTGGTGCAGGATTGGCAATGATTGCAGGTATAGGACCTGGTATAGGACAGGGAAATGCTGCTGGACAAGGTGCTGCAGCAGTAGGAAGACAACCAGAAGCCCAAGGGGATATTACGAGAACAATGCTACTAGGTCAGGCAGTTGCAGAAACAACAGGTATCTATGGTCTAGTAATTGCAATAATCCTACTATTTGTTAGACCACTGCTTACAGCATATTTAGAGCTAGGACTATAAGAGGCTTAAAGACTCCGAGGGCCCTCACCTTTCCAAAGGGAGGGTTGCCTCTAAAAGCCCTTAGGGAGAAGGAGGTTTTTAAATGAAGATATACGTAATACCAGATCCTTTATCTATGGTACTTACTTTAGTAGCTACACTGATACTGTTCTTTGTGTTGACAAAATTGTTATATAAGCCAGTTTCAAAAATGCTTAATGATAGAAAAGAAAGAATAAAGCAGAATATAGATGGAGCTAATAACTTAAAACAGGAAGCAGCAAAGCTTAAAGAAGAATATGAATTAAAAATCACAGAAGCCAAAAAAGAAGCCCAAGAGATAATAGAGGCAGGCAGAAAAAGAGGAGAAGAGCTTAAAGAAAGCATAGTAGCTGAAGCAAAAGAGGAAGCAAATAACATAATTGAAAGAGCAAAGAGGGAGATTTCTCAGGAAAAAGAGAAGGCTTTACTTGATATAAAGGCTCAGTCTGCTGAAATGGCTTTATTAATAGCTTCAAAGATATTAGAGGAGAATTTAACACTAGATAAACAACAGCAGCTAATCAATAAATTTGTTGATGAGGTAGGGACTCAAAAATGGCAGATTTAATTAGTAAAAGATATGCATATGCTCTGTTTGAAGCTGGTTTAGAATTGAATAAGCTTAAAGAATTTAAAGATGATCTTTCATCTGTTGTAGATGTACTCTTAAAGGAAGCTGAATTGCGAAAAGTTCTTTTACATCCAAAGGTGGCAAAGGATGAGAAGAAAGAATTATTAAATTGCATATTCAATGGCAGAATAGCAACAGAAGTATTGAACTTCCTATATGTATTAGTTGATAAGAGAAGAGAAAATGTAATAATGGAAATAAACAGGGAGTTTATAGAGCTTTATAATGAACATGAGAATATAATTGAAGTGACAGCTGTAACTTCTGTTTTAATGGATGACAATGTTAAGAACAAATTAAGGATAACTTTAGAGAATAAGCTCAATAAAAAGGTTCAGTTAAAGAATGTTGTAGATAAGGATATAATAGGTGGTGTCCTTTTAAATATTGGAAACAAGGTAATTGATGGAACTGTTAAAGGACAATTGCAGGAAATTGAAAAGGCTATGAAAGGTGCATAATATATGAAAGCTGGGGTGAAACGATGGAATTAAGACCAGAAGAAATCAGTTCTGTTATTAAGGAACAGATAAAAAAATATGAAAAGAAGCTTGATATGGTAGATGTAGGTACAGTACTTACTGTAGGAGATGGAGTAGCCAGAATCCATGGATTGGAAGGTTGTATGGCTAATGAGCTTATTGAATTCCCAGGAGGAGTTTATGGTATGGCTCTTAACCTGGAAGAGGACAATGTAGGTTGTGTACTATTAGGTTCAGATGAGAATATCAAAGAAGGCGATATTGTCAAGAAGACCAATAGAATAGTAGAGGTTCCTGTTGGAGATGTAATGATTGGAAGGGTTGTAAATGCACTAGGTCAGCCTATTGATGGTAAGGGACCTATAAATGCAACTAAATTTAGACCTATTGAAAGAATAGCGCCAGGAGTTATTACAAGAGAATCTGTAAACCAGCCTCTTCAAACTGGTATTAAATCTATAGATTCAATGTTCCCAATAGGAAGAGGTCAAAGAGAGCTTATAATTGGGGACAGACAAACTGGTAAAACTGCTATTGCTGTAGATACTATTATAAACCAGAAGGGACAGAATGTTATATGCATCTATGTTGCAATAGGACAGAAGAGATCTACAGTGGCACAAATAGTTGATGTATTGGAAAAACATGGTGCAATGGACTATACAATAGTAGTATCTGCTACTGCCAGTGAATTAGCACCATTACAATACATAGCTCCTTATGCAGGATGTGCTATGGGAGAGGAATTTATGGACAATGGCAAGGATGTATTGATTGTTTATGATGATTTATCTAAACATGCAACTGCATATAGGGCAATGTCATTGTTACTTAGAAGACCACCTGGACGTGAGGCTTATCCTGGAGATGTATTCTACCTTCACTCTAGACTACTAGAGAGGTCTGCAAAGTTAAATAAAGATTATGGTGGAGGATCTATTACTGCACTTCCTATAATAGAAACTCAAGCAGGGGATATTTCTGCCTATATACCTACAAATGTTATTTCAATTACAGATGGTCAGATATTCTTGGAGACTGACTTATTCTTTGCTGGATTTAGGCCAGCCATAAATACAGGTCTATCGGTATCAAGGGTAGGAGGAGCAGCTCAAATAAAGGCTATGAAGAAGGTAGCTGGAAGTTTGAAGTTAGAGCTTGCTCAGTATAGAGATTTGGCAGCTTTTGCTCAATTTGGTTCAGAGCTTGATAAGGATACAAGGGAAAGGCTTGAACAAGGTGAGCGCATAATGGAAATACTAAAGCAGCCTCAATATAGTCCAGTAAGAGTAGAACATCAAGTTCTCATATTCTATGTAGCAATTAAGAAATACCTAACAGATATACCAGTAAGCAGAGTAAGACAATTTGAAAGAGAATTTTTGGACTTTGTAGACAATAACTATCCAGAAATAGTTGAATCAATAAGAGAGACTAAGGATTTAACTGAAGATACTGAAAAGAGAATTGTAGAAGCTGTTACTGAATTTAAGAAAAGCTTTATTTCCTAAAGTGTGGGGGTGATTATTTGGCACAATCAACACGGGAAATAAAAAGGAGAATTAGAGGTATAAACAATATAAAGCAGATTACCAATGCAATGGAGTTGGTAGCCAGTGCAAGGCTTAAAAGGGCCAGAGATAAATTGGAGAAGACAAGGCCATATTACAATACAGTATATGAAAATATTAAGGAAGTATTAAGTGAAATAGATAATATTAATCATCCCTATCTAAAATCAAGGGAAATTAATAGAAGCCTATATATAGTAATAGCTGCTGACAGAGGATTGGCTGGAGGATTTAATTCCAATGTAAATAGATTAGCAGAACGGGAAATGAAGGATATAAAGGATAGAGCAAAAGTAATAGCAGTAGGCACAAAGGCCAGGGATTATTTCAAATCCAGGGGCTATGATATAATGGCAGAGTTTATAGGAATAACAGAGGAGCCTTCTTTTCAGGATGCTAAAAATATAGGAAATTTGGTTTTAAAGGCCTATGAAAATGGAGATATAGATGAGGTTAAACTAGTCTACACTAAATTTATCTCTACTATTTCTCAACAGCCTAATATAATAAGGTTATTGCCAAGTGATTCCTTAAGGCCAGATGAAAAGAAGGATAAAAGGACAATTATTGAATTTGAACCTTCTGCAGATGAAGTTTTGGACTATCTTATACCTAAATATATTCAATCTGTAATCTATGGAGCCTTAATAGAATCATCCTGTAGCCAGCAGGGAGCAAGGAGAACTGCTATGGAAAATGCTACAGATAATGCAGAGGAAATGATAGATGAGCTGTTATTAAGCTATAATAGGGCTCGACAGGCAGCTATTACTACTGAAATTACAGAGATTGTTACAGGTGCTGAAGCTCTGAAGTAATAGAGAAAGGAGTGAGTATATGGATAGGAATATTGGCAAAATAGTCCAGGTAATTGGACCTGTTGTTGATATCAGGTTCAGTGAAGAAAACTTACCTAGATTATTAAATGCTATTGAGATACAAAACAAAGGTGAAAGGCTTGTTGTAGAAGTAGCTCAACACATTGGAGATGATATTGTAAGATGTGTAGCTATGAGTTCAACAGATGGTCTTATAAGAGGTATGGATGCAATAGATACTGGGAAACCTATAGCTGTTCCAGTTGGTAGAGAAACCTTAGGCAGGCTATTTAATGTGCTTGGAGAGAATATAGACGGAAAGGAACAGGTAAAAACTGAAAAGGTATTTCCAATACACCGACCTGCTCCAAGCTTTGAAGATCAAGCTACAACTCAGGAGATGTTTGAAACTGGAATAAAGGTTATAGATCTTATTGCTCCATATGTTAAAGGCGGTAAGATAGGTCTATTTGGAGGAGCAGGTGTTGGAAAGACAGTTCTTATTCAGGAGCTTATTAATAACGTGGCAACAAAACATGGCGGTATTTCTGTATTTGCAGGAGTTGGAGAAAGAACTAGGGAAGGAAATGACCTGTATTATGAAATGATTGAATCAGGAGTAATAGATAAGACAGCCCTTGTATTTGGTCAGATGAATGAACCTCCTGGAGCAAGAATGAGAGTAGGCCTTACAGGACTTACCATGGCAGAGTATTTTAGAGATGAAGAGGGTCAGGATGTACTGCTCTTTATAGACAATATATTCAGATTTACCCAAGCAGGTTCAGAGGTATCTGCATTATTAGGTAGAATGCCTTCCGCTGTAGGATATCAGCCAACATTGGCTACAGAAATGGGTCAGCTACAGGAGAGAATTACTTCTACAAAGAAAGGCTCAATTACATCTGTTCAGGCAGTATATGTACCAGCAGATGACTTGACAGACCCTGCACCAGCAACGACCTTTGCTCACCTGGATGCTACAACAGTATTGTCACGTCAAATAGCTGAACTGGGAATCTATCCAGCAGTGGACCCACTGGATTCCACCTCAAGAATTCTATCTCCTGATATTGTAGGGGAAGAGCACTATAATGTAGCAAGAGGTGTTCAGGAAGTATTGCAGCGTTATAAGGAACTGCAGGATATAATTGCAATTCTAGGTATGGATGAGCTTAGCGATGAAGACAAACTGATAGTATCACGTGCAAGAAAGATTCAAAGATTCTTGTCCCAGCCATTTACTGTTGCTGAACAGTTTACAGGAATGAAGGGTACCTATGTACCTATAAAGGAAACCGTAAGAGGCTTTAAGGAAATATTGGAAGGCAAGCATGACGATATACCTGAACAAGCATTTTTCATGGTTGGAACAATAGACGATGCTTTGGAAAAAGCTAGAAGTATGGAGGGTTAATTATGGGTTTTAAACTGGAAATAGTTACTCCTGAAAGGGCTTTTTTCTCTGATGAAGTAGATATGGTGATTTTAAGAGGAATAGATGGTGATTTGGCTATTCTCAAAAATAGAGCTCCAATAATAACTCCTCTTTCCATTGGGAAAATTAGAATTAAAAAGGACGGAAAGGAAAGAGTTGCATCAGTTTCTGAAGGATATGTTTCAGTTACAAAGGAAAAGACAACAGTAATTACTGACTCTGCTGAATGGCCTGAAGAAATAGATGTTGAAAGAGCCAAAAGGGCAAAGGAAAGAGCTGAAAAGCGTTTAAGTCAAAGAGAAGGAGTAGATATTCTTAGAGCAGAAGCTTCCCTTCGAAGAGCTATAAATAGGTTGGAAGTTGCAAATTTAATAAAAAATAACAATGAAAATATTAACCAATAAGGTATAAAAAATACCCTTTCTTGGAAATACTTTTACCATAGGAAAGGGTATTTTTTTATGATGTGAATGTTTTGTCCCCCTTTACATTCCCATCACATATACCCTTTCCATTAATAATATATGGAGGTTTGGGTATGAAGTATTTTAAAAGATTTATATTGTTGGGAATTATATTGGTTTTATTGACTCCAGTTTTTGGACTAAGCAAAAATGGAGAAAAAATGGACTTAATGTTTGGAATACTTAAAAATATGGATGCATCCTTTGTAGAAAGCAATATTACCTTAGGTGGGGTAATATTGGATAGATTTATTGATGAAGAGGAATTGTTAGAGTTTGGAGAATATATGAAGGATGAGATGAATATAAAGGGGTCATTGGCAGATTGTGATTTAATTGGATATTCACAATTAGGACATAAATACTATAGCAGGAAGCTTTTAATGGAAGAAGGCCTTAATCAGCTCATTATACAGGGTGTAGATAATCTGGGGAATTTAGTAACTATTAACATTTCTTCCTATGAAGTCGAAGGCTATCCTGGAGAAACTTCTCTTTTTATAAATTTAATAAATAATAAGCAAATCGTAGAAAATAATGATATAATATTAAAAGTGGATAATATATTTAAAAACCATGATAAGATGATGAATGTAACAAGTTGTATTATAGGTAAAATTGACGGTAAAGTTGACATTGATGAAAATGAGAAAAAAATCATAAAATCTGCAGAGAAGTTCAAGGGAAGGGTAGTAGAATCTTATAAGGAAGAAGAAGTATTAAGCCTATCTATGTTTACGCCTTTTATTGATGAATACATCTATACAGGTAATAGGAAGATGAACTTGAATATTGCAATAAGCTATAATGAATGTGAAGACAAAACCTATGTTTGGATTGGAACACCTATAATAACAATTGGATATTGAAGCAGGAGGGATAGAATGAGCAAATTTTTGGTGGAGAAATGTCCTCCGTTAAGAGGAACAGTGAGAATAAGCGGAGCTAAGAATTCAGCTCTTCCAATATTAGCAGCATCACTATTAGGTACTGAAGACATAATACTGGAGGATGTCCCCAGATTAAAGGACGTAGAAGTAATGTGTGAAGTGCTATCATACTTAGGTGCTAAAGTGGAATTATTGGATAAGGGAATTATAAGGATTAATTCTAAAGATATTAATAATTATGAGACACCTTATGAGTTAATGAGCAAAATGAGGGCTTCTTTTCTGGTGATGGGACCTTTACTGACCCGATTGGGTAAGACAAAAACATCATTGCCTGGAGGCTGTGCTATTGGAACAAGACCAATAGACCTGCATTTAAAAGGATTTCGAGCTCTTGGAGCTGAAATAGATGTAAACCATGGAAATATTGGCGCTTATGCAGAGAAACTTGTAGGAGATAGAATATACTTGGACTTTCCAAGTGTTGGAGCTACTGAAAACATAATGATGGCAGCTGTAATGGCAGAGGGAGAAACCATAATAGACAATGCTGCGATGGAGCCTGAAATAGTGGATTTATCAAACTTTTTGAATAAGCTTGGTGCAGATATTAAAGGAGCTGGTACTAGCAGCATCAGGATTAAGGGTGTCAAGAAGCTTGGTGGAGCTTCTCATTCAATTATTCCAGACAGAATAGAGGCAGGAACTTTTATGGTGGCTGCAGCTATTACCAAGGGCGATGTAACAGTAGAAAATGTTATATCAAGCCATATAAAGCCAATAATTGCAAAGCTTAGAGAAGCTGGATGCGAAGTAATTGAAAATGACAATGAGGATAAGGTAAGAGTAATTGGAAATGGTAGACCTAAGGCAGTAGATATTAAGACTCTTCCATATCCTGGTTTTCCAACAGATATGCAAGCGCAGTTTATGGCTCTAATGAGTGTCTCCAAAGGGACAAGTGTTATAATAGAAACAGTTTTTGAGAACAGGTTTATGCATGTAGATGAGCTAAAGAGAATGGGTGCTGATATTAAAATTGATGGCAGGTCTGCAATTATTCAGGGAGTTGAAAGCCTTATGGCAGCTCCTGTTAAGGCAACAGACCTAAGGGCAGGTGCAGCACTTGTATTGGCTGGATTGGTTTCTGATGGGATTACGGAAATTGGAGATATCCATCATATAGACAGAGGATATGAAAATATGGAGGAAAAGTTTGCAAAATTGGGTGCAAAGATAAGGAGGATTTAACAGCATATTTTGCTGTAAATCCCGAGATCAGCATATGTGCTGGTCCATTCTATAGACAGGGTGGCTAAATGCCACCCCTTTTATTTTGTTATAATTTCTCCTCTTTAAGCATACTATATTGTATGTATACAAAAGTTAAGAGGGGGAAGAAATGAAAAAGTTCTGTATATATACTGGAATTATTTTAATAATAACAATAATTATACCGGCACTAATAGTAAAAAGCTTTAATTTTGTTCCCAAGGAGTCTGATAAAAGGGAATATAAGGAAAATACTTCAAAAGTTGAAGAAAAGGTGCATGAGTTTGATGGCAATATTAAGGTTTATGATACCAGAACTCAGCAGGTAAGAGAAATGCCCCTTGAGGAATACATAAAGGGAGTTGTAGCTGCAGAGATGCCAGCAGAATTCCATATAGAGGCATTGAAGGCACAAGCTGTAGCAAGCAGAACATATGCAATAAACAGGTTCCTAAAGTATCCAAATGGACATCCAGACCATCCTGAGGCGCCCCTTTGTACAGGCATACACTGTCAGGCCTATCTGACTTTGGATGAATTAAGAAGTATTCATTCCAGTGACTGGGAAGGAAAATACTGGGGGAAAATCGAAGAGGCTGTGGAGTCTACAAAAAGTCAGGTGCTCTATTATAGAGGTGAGGTAATAGAGGCATTGTATCATTCTACAAGCGGTGGAATGACAGAGGATGCTATAGATGTATTTGCTGTGGATCTGCCTTATTTGAAATCTGTAGAAAGCCAGTATGAAGAGGATGCACCAAGATATAAGACAATAGTGACTATGACTGGAGATGAGTTTATTGATAAGATAAATAAAAAATACCCTAATGCAAATGTGACAAAGGACAATATACAGGATAAGATAAAGCTAGTGGAGAGGACTGAAAGTGGAAGGGTAAAGAAGATATCAATAAATGGTACTGTTGTAGATGGAAGAGAAATAAGGGAACTATTCGAATTGAACTCTACAAATTTTAAAATATACTTCAATCCAAGAACCAATATAGTTGATATAGAGACCATAGGATATGGCCATGGTGTAGGAATGAGCCAGTGGGGGGCTAATGGAATGGCCAAAAACGGAAAGGACTATGAGGAAATACTTAAGCATTACTACACTGGTGTTGAAATTGGTTTGTGGGGAGACACATAACGGGTGAATACCCGTTTTTTTATTTAAAAAAATTAGGGTCTTATGTATTAAATAGTTAAATGTGGAAATACTACATACTGGAGGTGGGGGAATGGGAAAGAAGTTTTCCAAGTTCTTTGAGAAAGATGGATTTTATATTATTTTATTTATCTGTGTATGTATTGTAGCTATAGCTGCTGTAATAGCCTCTAAAGGCAACCTGAAAAATATATCAGACAAGTCTCAGAAGGGAGAAGATTTAATAATACTTAAAGAGGATGAGGAAGAGGAAGATTCAATAGAAATAGCAAAAATTGAAGATGTGAAAGATGTAGAAGAGATTGTAGATGAAACAGCAGAGAATGAAGAGGCAGATGAAGTGGCAGCATTAGATGATGAAATGACTATAGTAGATGATGAATATGAATATACCCCTGTTAATACACTGGAAGAATCCAATGAAAGAGTAGAAATGATTGCTCCAGTCATAGGCAGTATTGGTACAGACTATACAGATGATAATTTAATCTATTCAGAAACTCTGGATGAATGGACAGCTCATAAGGGAGTAGACATAATGGCATCAGAAGGAACACAGGTCATGGCAGCATTGTCTGGTACAGTACAGGAAGTATATGAAGATCCTCTCTGGGGAATAGTAGTGATTTTATCCCATGGAGACAACTTGCTGACAAAATATGCAGGCCTATCAGAGGATGGACTAATTGCAGAAGGAGTTACAGTTAATAAAGGAGATGTAATTGGCAGAATAGGAAAGCCAGCACCAGTTGAGATGATGATGGATGCCCATTTGCATTTTGAAATAATTGAAGATGGGATAAGCATCAATCCAAATATATATCTGCCATCCTTTATGTATTCAAATTAATATATTTGTTCTAATAAGAAGGCAAAATGCATAAATATTTAGAAAGATTAGAAACCCAATAAAGTCCAAAGGGGGTAGACCTTATTGAAAGATTATATAGAAGAAAGAGCATTGGAAATTGCAAAATACATAATTAGCGAAAGAGCAACTGTAAGACAGGCAGCAGGTGTTTTTGGAGTGAGTAAGAGTACAGTACACAAGGATGTAACAGAGAGACTTCCTAAGATAAACCCTCTTATAGCAACAATGGTAAAACAGGTGCTGGATCAAAACAAAGCTGAAAGGCATATAAGGGGAGGAAAAGCAACGAAGTTAAAATACAAAGCGATTAACGATTAATGGTCCAGGTATAAGGAGCTTACCTCCTTTTATGGACCTTTTGGTTTTGGATAGCTTAAGGCAGGAGAAAATCTTCTGCCTTAACAATTTTTTTGGGGAAAATACTGGAAATCTATGATATAATTTATAATTATATAGAGTAATTCAAGGGGGCGATGGTTATGGTGACTTTCAGAACGGATATAGGTATAGATTTGGGAACTGCCAGCATACTTGTCTACGTCAAAGGAAAGGGAATAGTACTTAATGAGCCATCTGTAGTGGCTATTGATAACAATACCAATAAAATATTGGCTGTTGGTGAAGAAGCAAAGAGAATGCTTGGAAGAACCCCTGGTAATATAGTAGCTATAAGACCTATGAAAGATGGGGTCATATCTGATTTTGATATAACGGAGAGAATGTTGAAATATTTCTTTTCCAAAACAATAGGAAAGATGCTATTTAAGCCAAGAGCAATAATATGTGTGCCCAGTGGAATAACTGAAGTTGAAAAGAGAGCAGTACTTGAAGCCAGTAACCAAGCAGGAGCCAGGAAAACCTTTCTTATTGAGGAGCCTATTGCAGCAGCTATTGGAGCAGGAATAGATATTACTCAGCCTAATGGAAATATGATAGTAGATATTGGTGGAGGAACAACAGACGTAGCAGTAATATCCTTAGGAGGTATTGTTGTCAGTAAATCGATAAAGGTTGCAGGAGATGAATGCAATGAAGCCATAATAAGGTATATTAGAAAGAAGCACAATATGATGATTGGAGAGAGAACTGCAGAAGAATTAAAGATGAATATTGGAACAGCTTATCCAAGAGAAAAGGAAGTATATATGGAAATAAGGGGAAGAAATCTAATGACAGGACTTCCAAGAACAATTAAAGTTGCATCAAGTGAAATGCTAGAAGCATTGGAGGAAACAGTATCCCAAATTGTTGAAACAGTACATAGCGTATTGGAGAGGACTCCACCAGAGCTTGCAGCGGATATAGGAAATAAGGGAATATACATGACAGGTGGAGGAGCATTGCTTAATGGATTATCTAAGCTTATTATGGAGAAAACTGGTATAGATACATTTGTAGTTGATGACCCAATAAGTGCAGTTGCAGTGGGGACAGGTAGAGCATTGGACTGGATTAAATATCTTGATTCTGATTCAGTTGATTCCGATTCAATAAGATCAAATATTCGCTAAAGATTTTAGTTGATACGTCGATATATAAAAAGAGTTAATATTTGGTCCAAAGGAAGGAGAGTTCAATTGAATAGAGGACTATATATAGGAGCAACCTCATTGTTGGCCAATGAGAAGAGAATGGAAGTTTTATCAAATAATTTGGCTAATATAAATACCACAGCATATAAAAAGGACATATCCTTAGTTGAAAGCTTTGCAGAAAGGTTATTGTCAAAGATTAATGGAACAAGCCTAAATACAACATTAGGAAATCAGAGCAATATAACTTATCAGGTAAATGGACAAACCTATATTGCTAGAACAGATAATGGATATTTTACAATATCTACTCCTGAAGGAAATAGCTATGTAAAGGAAGTTCGCTTTACTATAGATGAAGATGGCTTTTTAAGGACCTATTATAGAGATGGAAGAGATGACTTAAATACAGATAATGAGAACTATATATTGGATGGAAACGGAAATCCTCTGCAGGCGCAAGGTGGAGACATTCAGGGGCTTTTAGAGACAAGCATTTATTATCCATCTGCCTATGTAATAGGTACTATGAGTGCAGGAGTAAACTTTAAAAAGGTAGTTACAGATTTTACCCAGGGAGAGTTAATAGAAACTGGAGGAACCTATGATTTAGCATTAAATCAGTCTGGATTCTTTAAAGTTATGGATGAAGATGGAAATACATATTATACTAGGGATGGTTCCTTTGTAGTAGCTGAAAATCAGCTTGTTACAGCAAATGGAGAGATTGTGCAGGGATTAAATGGACCTATATACATTAATGGAAATACGGTTTCAATATTGGAAAATGGGCAGGTATTAGTTGATGGAAATATAGCAGGAACACTGGATGTAGTGGATTTGGAAAACAGAGAATTTTTAAGAAAAATAGGAGATAACCTGTATTCTATGGCAGAAGGTGTTGAACCAGAAGAGGTACCATATGAAGGAAAAGTGCTACAGGGATATCTGGAAGGATCCAATGTAAATGCAATTGATGAAATGGTAGAGATGATAAGTCTTCTAAGAGAATTCGAAACTAGTCAGAAGTTAATAAGAATGCAGGATGAGATGCTGGAGAAGGCTGTAAATGAAATAGGAAGGATATAGGAGGTGGATTAGTTTGAGAGCGCTATGGACTGCAGCAACAGGAATGAAGGCACAACAGTTTAATATAGATACCATTGCAAACAATCTGGCTAATGTAAATACTACATCTTATAAAGCCCAAAGGGCGGAGTTTAAGGATTTATTATATTCAACCCTAAAAAGGAACAATCAAGTTGATGAAGAAGGAAGCCCCATAAATCTGCAGGTAGGTCATGGAGTTATGACCAGTGCAACCAGGAAGGATTTTTCACAGGGCAGTTTAATTGAAACAAACGGAACCTATGATTTAGCTATTGATGGAGATGGATTCTTTTCAGTAATGCTTCCAAATGGAGAAATCAGATATACAAGAGATGGAAGCTTTAAGCTAAGTGTAGACTATGATGAAAAAATGCTTGTAACCAGTGAGGGATACATAGTATTGGATGAGGATGATAATGAAATATATATAGAAAATGGCATAACAGATATTAGTATAGATGAAATGGGATATATAACAGGAGTTGACGAAGATGGTGAGATTGTTGATATAGCAAGGCTAAAAGTAGTACAGTTTCCAAATCCTGATGGATTGTTATCTGAAGGTGCCAATCTATATAGCCAAACCCCTTCTTCAGGAGAGGAAATACCAATTGATGCAGAGGACATGGATATGAGAATAATACAAGGATATCTGGAAGCTTCAAATGTGAAGATAGTAGACGAGATGGTAAAGATGATATCAGCCCAAAGAGCTTATGAAATCAGCTCAAAGGCAATACTTACATCAGATGAAATGCTGCAATTGGTAAACAACCTTAAGAGATAATTGAGGTGTTATTATGGAAATAGACAATATGGGATTCTATGATAAGCTTTCTCTATTTGAGACAAAGGCGGAATCGGCAAACAGGAATAAGGATGATACTGAATTAATGGAGGTATGTAAGGAATTTGAGTCCATATTTTTAAATATGGTATTCAAGGAAATGAGAAAAACCATACCTGACGGTGGACTAATCCCTAAGGATACAGGAACTGAAATATTTGAGGATATGTACTATGAAGAGCTTTCAAAGGAAGTATCCAATAAGGGAGATGGACTGGGATTAGCAAAGATGCTATATGAGCAGTTTAAACAAGGGTATATAAAGCTATAATAAATGATGTTTTTAGGTTTAAATCTCCCTTAATTGTTAATAATATTAACAGTTAAGGGAGTGATATTATGTTTCGAAGGTTAGTCTATAGTATTATAGCAATTATAATTACCATATTAACAGTTGGAGTTATGTATTATATTTCATAAGAAAAAGGCGGCATTAGCCGCCTTTTAAATTGGGATATTTAATGTATTTGATAAGTTATTTCAGCACCATTTATTATGAACTCTATGGAATTCATATATTTTATTTCTTCCAGACTATTTACAGCCTTATTGTTAAGCTGAATATATCTTACTCCATCCTTTAGTTCTACCTTAGTTTCACTTCCAGGGAATATTACCCAGACGGTTTTTCCCTTTTCATAGTATTCTACAAGGGTATTGTGAAGAAGGTCTGCTTCAAGAGAATCCTTAAATCCTGCTTGTCCAAATATTGGAGTATTTAAAAACATTATTATGTGGTCCTTATCTGTAGTGCTTAATCCATTTTTAAGCCATATCCACTGTTGAGGGTTGGTAGGTCTTAAACCTCCTTTGATACTGCTTGCATCGATAATAAGCATATTTTCGTATCTATGATTTACATATGGGTATCCAATATTTATGACATTATTTGAGCTGATGCTCTTATTTAGTTCAGAGTCCTTCTTGCCTATTACTAGACCCAAATTATAGCCTTTTGTTATTTGGCTCAACCTATTGTTAATGGCTGATTTTACGTCTTCATTTAATTCCTTTGATATTTCAGGAAGCCTTGTTACGATTAAAGAAAGTCCTGATTCAGGCTTAACAGATTTTACATTTTTCTCATCCACAACCTTAGTTGCATTAGGTGCTATTTTTTCATCGTATTTAGGTGGATAGTGAGCTTGCAATCCATCTATGAGTATTTCTCCTGAATATTTCTTATCAATGTCAATTTCTACAACATATATTCTTTCTAATGTTATTGGATAAGTTACCTCCTCTGGTATTAAAGTCTCAACCTTCTGCCAATCTGTAAAATCCAGGAATCTCTTTAAGCTTAGATTATAGCTGTTACCTTTTGCATCTACAATTTTAGCCCTTAGCCAAGCACCTTTTCCATCGCCTTTTACCCATAGAGAAAGCTTATTTGGAGTTCCCTCTAAGGGTAGTCCTATTTTTCCACCTGATAAGAATCTTACATAGAATGCACGGCTTACTTCTCCTTTAGTAAGGTCATATTTTATACTAAGACTGTTATTTCCTTCCTTGGCTTCATTGCTTAATTTTATACTTCCTTGAACAAAATTAGGATATACTACTGTATCGAATTTACTTATGTCTTCAAATCCTTCTATAGCAGTTCCTTCGCTACTTCCAACGGATACAAGCATACTGTTTACAGCTTTTCCTAACTTAAGGGTTATTGCGCCAGAGCCCATATTTTCATTGCTATAGAATATTCCATTTTCAATGTTTCCTATATTTCCTAATACAGTCCATTCTATATCCTCTTTATATATGCCTGCTTTATGCCCATTTTTATCCATTCCGTATATATTTCCTATGGTTTTTTTACTGTTTGGGTGTAAATGGAATTTTGTAATGGGCAGTATAAGGCTTTCAACTTCATCAAAGACTCTTATTTCTATAGAGGCCTTTAGTCCTTCGTATTTGGCCAGTATAACTCCCTTGCCAGATGAAAGGGCTTTAAATTTATTTCCATCTATTTCTCCATTAAGGCCAATTGCAGTTAATTCTACCTTGCTTTGGTCAATTTCTACAGGATTGTGATACTGGTCATATCCCTTTACAGTAAATTTTCTTGTGGTATTTGGGAACATATTATTTTCATCTGTTTCAACTTCTATATAGGATAGCTCCCCTTTAGGTGCATTGGAAAATACACCAACACCATCTACTACTTTTCGTTCTGTACCTTCAGAAGGCTTGTTTACAACTTCTGAAACCTGTTTATCTAATGGTTTGATTGCCATAGTAGTGGAGCCACCACCATCTAGATTTATGGCATTATATGCTCCAAGGCTCTTTAATATTTCTCCGAATACTTCCTGGGTTACACCTATATAGGAAGTGTTTCTACCATCTATAGTTGCAAGTATAAGCTCCTTTCCATCCTTGGAAATTCCAATTCCTGTACGTGGCTGATTACCTGCAATATTAATATTTGTATTTGTAACTTGTCCATCCTTTAGAATAATGCTTCCTCCGCCTATGGCAAATTTTATATTTTCCAAGTTTGGAGTAGTGCCTAATTCCAGCTTAACTCTATCTCCAACTTTGAAGTTTTCAAGTAAAGGTTCCTTTCTACTTCCCCTGACACATATTACATATCCGTTTTCAGGAATATTTACAGCTTCCTTACCTATCCTTATTTCCTTTACAACATCGTCTACAACTACCATTTCAACCATTTCTCCATTGGTTGCATCGTTGTACTTATTACCAAAGGATTTGCTTCCCCAGTTCTTATTTAACAACGTTACCATATTCATATCTGAAGCCTTGTTTATAAGGCTAATATTTACGCTTTTTCCAGATTCAAGGGAAGTAATCTTCATGCTTCTATCGAAGAAGGCTATATCTGGATTGTTGTAAATATCCAAATAGAAAGTAGGCAAAGCATAGGCTCTTTCTATTGGAGATGAAATTATCTCTCCGTTTTCAATAAGGGTTCCCATAGGATGGGGTATTGGGCTGTAGTTGAAAAAATCTCCGTTTATACCTGCTACAGCATTGCTCCTTGTAACCATATTGCTTACAGTATCCCTGTTTGATATGCCGCTATCGTTGAAAAGCCCTTTTACTTCAGCATATTCATTGGTTAAATCAATCCTTACAAGGTTAATATTCCACCAGCCCTGTGAAGTAAACTTCTTTATGTTTTCATATTTTATTCCAGAGCCTATGTATTTTGAATGGCTTGTTTCATATATGACATAGGGCATGTCCACTGCTGAAACAGCTGCTGGGATTACTGAGGTAATAAAAACAAACAACAGCAAAAAGCTAAAAAAGATTTTCTTAAAATACGTCTTCAAATATAACCACCTCACCTAAAAAATAACTAGTAAATGCCATTCGCCTTCAAAAAAGATTATTAATACCTCCTTTCCAAATTCCTCTATAATTTCCATTGACAACATTATTATATAATTTAAATGTATCAATAAGGTTACAATAATATTACAAAGCATTAACAAGTGTATGACAATTCAAATAAGACAGGGGATTGGTCTTTTTGTCTTATTTGAATTGAGGGAATAAAAAAAGAAGGATTGAATTTCAATCCTTCTTTTAACTGTGGTCGGGGTGAGAGGATTCGAACCTCCGACCTCATGGTCCCAAACCACGCGCGCTCCCAAACTGCGCCACACCCCGCTATTTGTGTTTTTCTCGCTGACCACTTTTATAGTATACGACATATGGAGTTTATTTGCAACATACAAAATTAGGTTGAATATGTCGAATATAGACTGTATATTTAAATTATATTTATATATCTAATGATTTCTCACTGAATTTAAGTAATTCTTTTTTTATTGCATTATCAGAATAAGAATATTTATATATTTTTTAAGTAATTAGCGAAATACATATTTGACTAATATATTCCATTATGCTACAATATGTATGGCAAATTGAATATAAATCTTGATGCCTTATCAAGAGCGGTGGAGGGAATGGGCCCTGTGAAACCCGGCAACCTGTTTTATACAAGGTGCTAAATCCCACAGAATATTGATTCTGAAAGATGAGGTTCGATTATATGCCTTTTCCTTTTGGAAGAGGCTTTTTTATTATAAATGGATGCAATTTAGTAAAGAATAAATAAAGGCATCAAAAGAAGAGGAGGGTTTTTATGAAAAGATGGCTATTTACATCTGAATCAGTAACAGAGGGGCATCCTGACAAAATATGTGACGCTATTTCAGATGCCATATTGGATGAAATACTGTCAAAGGATCCTGATGCCAGGGTGGCCTGTGAGACTGCTGTTACAACTGGACTAGTGCTGGTAATGGGAGAGATTACAACAAAATGCTATGTAGACATTCCTAAAGTTGTACGAAGAACTGTAGAGGAAATAGGATATACAAGGGCAAAATATGGATTTGATGCAGATACCTGTGCTGTAATCACTTCCATCAATGAGCAATCACCAGACATAGCATTAGGAGTTAATGAGGCTTTGGAGCACAAGGAAGGAAAAGAGGATGAGTTTGACAAAGTAGGTGCTGGAGACCAGGGTATGATGTTTGGATTTGCATGCAATGAAACAAAAGAGTTGATGCCACTACCTATATCCTTAGCCCATAAGCTTGCAAAGAGATTAGCAGATGTAAGGAAGAATGGCACTTTAGACTATCTAAGGCCTGATGGAAAGACTCAAGTTACAGTGGAATATGTTGATGGAAAACCAGTAAGGATTGAAAATATAGTTGTTTCTACACAGCATAGTCCTGATGTAGATTTAAACACCATAAAGAGGGATGTAATGGAAAATGTAATAATGAAAGTAGTTCCTCACAATATGATTGATCATGATACTAAATACTATATAAATCCAACAGGCAGATTTGTAATTGGCGGGCCTATGGGAGATTCAGGTCTTACTGGAAGGAAGATAATCGTAGATACATACGGAGGATATGCAAGGCATGGAGGAGGAGCCTTTTCAGGAAAGGATCCAACAAAAGTAGACAGGTCAGCCAGCTATGCAGCTAGGTATGTAGCCAAAAACATTGTTGCAGCAGGACTGGCAGATAAGTGCGAAATAGGAATAGCTTATGCCATAGGAGTTGCTAGACCTCTATCCCTATATGTAGATACATTTGGTACTGGAAAGATATCAAATGAGAAAATAGAGGAATTAGTTCGCAAGCATTTTGACCTAAGACCAGCAGCAATTATAAAGAACCTTGACCTTAAGAGGCCAATATACAGGCAGGTAGCAGCCTATGGCCATTTTGGAAGAGAGGATTTGGACCTGCCATGGGAGAAAACTGACAAGGCAGATATATTGAGGAAGGAAGCATTTAAATAAGGCAGAAGGGACGGCTTTGTTGTCTTATTTTGGGGCAGCCATTGGTTGCCCTTTTTAATTACAGCATTTTTCAAACTTCGAAATTTTATTATATAGCTTGGAATATAACCTGGGAAATATTGTCGATGAGCTTCAAATAAGAATAAATTCTTTTAAATTATTACAAAGTGAAAATTAGCTTATTCTAAAATAGAAATAATAAGAACATAAGTACCATAATCTACATTGGATATATACGGGTATATACTATACTTGAGAAAATTTGTTAAGCTTATAAAAGGTGATTACGATTATAAAGTTTTTTACAATTTCCAAAGAGTCAAGGGCAAGGTTTGCTCTGACTCTTTTTTATTTTCATAGATAAATCCCAACTCAAAAAAAGAAAATACAGAAGTCATCTTTTTCCATTTCAACTCCTTTAAGCTACAATAATCCTACCTAGGTAATCTGTAAGGTACCTTACATGTAGGGAGGATCATATGTATAGGGAAATAGAAGAGCTTTATGAAAGGGCTAAAGAAGGGGATATGAAAGCAAAGGAAATACTCCTTAATAAGTTTACCCCATTAATTAAAAGCTCAATAAGGAGGTATTACAACAGCAAAAACGACTATGAGGACCTGATGCAGGAAGGCTATGAAATAATACTTAAATCCATAAGGGACTATGACCCTGAAAGGGGAGTAGAGTTAATTGGATATATTAAAGCAATGCTTAAATACCATTATCTGAACAAGCACAGGGAAAAGAAGACTGTTTCTCTAAATGAGCCTCTGGAAGATGGGGAAATGATGGATTTCTTAGTAGGAGATGAAAAGGACCCTTTGGATGATCTAATTAAGAGGGAGGAAAATGCAGTTCTTTTAAAATCCTTAAACACCCTTACCCTTAAGCAGAAGAGGGTTATAACAGACTATTATATAAGAAATATTCCCATAGGTGAAATAGCTAAAAACATGGGAATATCCTATAGAACTGTAGTAAATACAAAATTAAATGCCCTTAAAAAATTAAAAAGGGAAATAGTAAAATAACCATCCTCTTTCTATATAAAGAGTAGAAGGAGGTGATAGTATGGCAGTTACAGATGTAAAGAACAACGTAAGGCTTAAAATTGAGCTTGACGGAGGATATGAGGGAAATAAACAGATTATAAAATCAAAGACATTTACAAAGATAAAAGCTGATGCACCAAGCGAGGATTTATTTGAAGTAGCTCAATCCTTATCAAGCCTTCAAGCATTACCATTGCACAAAGTAAAGAAGCTTGAAGAAATCGAACTAGTAGAGGAATAGCATAGTCCTATTTACTATATAGAAAGGAGGTGGCAGTATGAACAATGCAAAACTAGAGATGGAATTTCTGGATTCTGCAGGTAAAAAATTCAAATTGACAATAGATAATCCTAGAGAGGATATAACAGGAGAGGAAATAAAGACTGTAATGGATAATATAGTTGCAAGAAATGTATTTTCTACTACTTCTGGAGACATAGTATCAGCAAATGGAGCAAGATTAATCACAACAACAGTACAGGATATGGAATTTTAGTAATAAAAGCTTCCTATCTGTAGAATAGATAGGAAGCTTTTTAAAACATTGAGAAAGAGGAGGGTGAATATGGAAGAGATATATACCCACATAGCTAATTTAGGCTTTCCTATAGTTATATCCATATACCTTCTTGTGAGGATAGAAGGGAAGTTGAATCAGCTTACGGAAAGCATAAATGAGCTATCGAAGGTTATAGCAAGTATTAAGTCAATATAAGTTTAAATAATAAAGTGTATATTGCACATAACAAAGAACGAGCCTCCGCTCCAAGATTTGAGAAGCATCACGACACAGAAAAAAACAGGCTGCAAAACCGCTACGCTTAAAATGCAGCCTAAGCGTTTTTTTCTTTAGTCGGATGCTTCAAACAAATCTTTTCGAAGTCGGCTCTTATCTTTGTTAATATGCAATTTTTTTATACCTGGTTAATATATTGCACATAACAAAGAACGAGCCTCCGCTCCAAGATTTGAGAAGCATTACGACACAGAAAAAAATAGGCTGCAAAACCGCTACGCTTAAAATGCAGCCTAAGCGTTTTTTTCTTTAGTCGGATGCTTCAAGCAAATCTTTCCGAAGTCGGCTCTTATCTTTGTTAATATGCAATACATTAATATAAGTATTAATCTATTATAAAAAAAAGATGTGTAGTATCCCCTTCTTGACACAGAACATATGTTCTGATACAATAGGTCAAGGAGGGGATATTTATGGAACTGGAGAAAATTATATCACAGGGGATAATGGCTATTCTTCCCGTATATATTCCAATGAAAGGCAATTGCTCCTATATATTGACCTTTGAAGGAGGAAAACATGAGTATGATAAAAAGGTAAATACAATGCTAATTAGATTAAGTAGGTTTTATTTCATAGATCTGAAATCCATAAAAAGATATTATGGAAATCTATTGAATGTCAAGAACTTGATACCCATACCACTGGATAGGGAAAATATATTCATACCTTTAAAGGTCAGAAAGCCCATATTAAAGAATGATGGTTCTATAGGATACGTAAATATTAAGTATATAGACAAGATAACAGAAGGAAAGGATAATACCATTATTCACCTAAAGGGAAACCAAGTTGTAGAATGTTTAAATTCAATTGATACTGTCAATAAGCATATAAAGAACGGGGATATTATAAAGAGGCTTTTTAAAGATAATTTAAGGTATTTAAAAGCATATGACAGTAGTATCATAGGAGAATACGACAAGCCTGCAACAAAAGGAGATGTAGCTCTCATTATAAATGAAATATTGAGGATAAGAGAGTCGATAAAATAGAATAATATGGTATAATTATTCTAAAGTAAAGGAAGAGGAGAATTCATTTGTTAACAATAGAAGGAATTGTAGAGGAGATAAAATTTAGAAATGAACTCAATACATATACTGTTGCAATACTTGATACTCTCGATGGAAAGGCTACTATAGTAGGATATATTCCAATTATAAACATCGGAGAAACACTAAGGGTAGAAGGAGAATGGGTATACCATCCTAACTATGGAGAGCAGCTTGAGATTACAAATGTATCCTTAGTGGTTCCTTCAACAGTAAATGGCATAGAAAAATACCTGTCATCAGGCCTTATACCCCATATAGGACCTAAAACAGCAAAGAAGATTGTAGAAAGGTTTGGATTGGATACATTGGATATAATTCAGTTCAATCCTGAAAGGCTTAAGGAAATAGATGGCATAGGGGACAAAAAGCTTGAAAAGATTGTAGAGGCCTTTAGAGAACAGGGTGAATTAAGGCAGATAATGATTTTTTTGCAGCAGTATGGAATTACTCCTAATTATGGAATAAAGATATATAAAAAATATGGAAAGGATACCATAAATATTATATCTGAAAACCCTTATAAGCTATCAGAGGATATAACAGGAATAGGCTTTAAAACGGCAGATAAGATAGCTCAAAATATGGGTATTGGAAAGGATTCTCCCTACAGGATAGAGGGAGGTATAAGATATACTTTAAATGCTTATGCTTCCAATGGACATGTATATGTGCCAAAGGATGAACTGGTAAACAGCACAAAGAGTATCCTTGAAATAGAGGAGGAACTAGTTGAGGATTCCATTAGAGAGATGGCAGTAAAGGGCGTAATTCATACGATGAATTATGAAGGTGAGATGAGGATATACTATACTCCCTTCCATGTTGCAGAGAACAATGTAAGCAGAAAAATTGTAGAGCTGTCCCAGGTCGAAATGGACAATATAAACATAGATGTAGACAAAGCCATAGCCAAAATTGAAAAGGAGGAGGGTATTAGATTTGCAAGTAAGCAAATAGAAGCTATAAAGGAATCTGTAAAAAATGGAATTGTAGTAATAACAGGAGGACCTGGAACGGGTAAGACTACAATTATAAATGCCATTATAAAGATATTTCAGGAGGAAGGGCTAAATGTAAGCCTTGCTGCCCCTACAGGAAGAGCTGCGAAGCGCATGACTGAAACTACAGGTATAGAGGCAAAGACCATACACAGATTGCTGGAATATTCATATTTGGAAGAGGATATGGCATTTGGACTAAATGAAGAAAACCCAATAGATGCAGACCTAGTCATTATAGATGAAGCTTCAATGGTAGATATACTGCTTATGAATAGCCTTCTTAAAGCAATAGCTCCTGGAACTAGGCTCATACTCGTTGGTGATGTGGACCAGTTGCCTTCCGTTGGACCAGGAAATGTGCTTAAGGACATAATAAACAGCAATGCCATAAAAGTAGTAAAGCTTAATGAAATATTCCGCCAGGCAGAGGAAAGCCTAATAGTGTTAAATGCTCACAGAATTAACAGGGGAGAATATCCAATATTAAACAAGGGAGAGGATTTCTTTTTTATCAAGGGAAAGAATCCGGAAGATATAGTAAATATAATAGTTCAACTGTGTACAGAAAGGCTTCCAAGATACTATGGAGTAGACCCCTTAAGGGATATACAGGTACTAACTCCAATGAAAAAAGGAGAAGTAGGCATCAATTCTCTGAATAAACGACTTCAGCAGGTTCTAAACCCAAAGTCTAAATATAAAGCAGAGAAGCAGATAGGTGATGAAGTATTCAGAGTAGGGGACAAGGTAATGCAGATTAAAAACAACTACTCCATTGAATGGGAGATAATCCGGGATGGATTGGTCAATGAAAAGGGAGAAGGAGTATTTAACGGTGATTTTGGAAGAATAATAGATATTGATGAGGATATGAGGACTATAAAAATACTATTTGATGAGGAAAAGGAAGTTGAGTACAATTTCAATCAGCTAGACGAATTAAAACTATCCTATGCCACTACAGTTCATAAAAGCCAAGGAAGTGAATTTCCGGTAGTTATAATGCCAATTTTCTGGGGACCCCCAATGCTGCTTACCAGGAATTTACTCTATACTGCAATTACAAGGGCAAAAAAACTGGTAGTACTGGTTGGCGATGAAAAGTATTTAAGAATGATGGTTAATAACAACAGAATCACCAAAAGGTATTCAAGCCTTGATCTGAAAATTAGAAGCATGTTATCCATGTTTTGAGGTGGAAAAATGGTATTGATAAAAAGCTTGACTAATTTCCTCTTTCCAGAGGAAAATATATGCTTTTTCTGTAAAAGTCAAATGGAACATGAAGGAGAGCATATATGTAAAAGCTGCAGCAACTTAATTGAATTTGCCCATAGGGAAATAAATACTGATAGTCATTATCTGGAGAAGGCATATTATTCAGTTATATACAATAGATTCATAAAAGAAAATATACATCTATTTAAATATGAGGGTAAAAGCTATCTTTACAAGGCCTTTGGAGATTTAATGCTAAAAACTATATACCTAAAGGATCTGGATGCTAAAATTGATATAGTTGCCTTTGTTCCGATGCACAGGAGGAAAAAAGCCCAAAGAGGATACAACCAAAGCCAGCTTTTGGCACAATATATATCTCAAAGATTGGACAAGCCACTGCTAAATAATAACATAGTAAAGGTTAAAATGACTAAGGAGCAAAATAGACTAGGAATGCTGGAGAGAAAGAAAAACCTTAAAGATTCATTTAAAGTTGAAAACTGTCAGGATTTTAAAGATAAAGAAATACTGTTAATTGACGATATAATAACTACAGGGGCAACTATGGAAGAAATAAGCAAGGTGCTTATTCAAAGTGGAGCTAAAAGGGTATATGGATTAGCCATAACTTCCAGTAAGAAGATATGAGGTGATATTATGGACATAAGGAATTGTAGCCGTTGTGGTAAAATATATATTTATGATGGATTTAAGCTATGCGTTGACTGCAGGAAAGAGGATGAAGAGGATTTTTATAAGGTAAAGCATTATCTGGAAGAAAATCCTGATTCCAATATAATAAAGGTTTCAGAAGATACGCAGGTGGATTCAAAGAAGATAATTGAATTTTTAAAAGAAGGAAGACTTGAAATAAGATCAGAAAACAACTTGATTTTAAATTGTGAAAGATGTGGGAAACCCATTACAAAAGGAAGATTTTGCAACAAGTGTACATCTGATATGGAAAGGGAATTTAAAAAGGTTTCAGGTGGGACTGGATCTGTTAACCAAAGCAAAGGTCTTACAGAAAAAATAAAAGTTGCCTATAGGCATAAGAAAAACCAATAAAATAAAAAACATTAAAGTATCACTCTATTTTTCCGATAATAGTATTGAGCAAGGGAAAATGGGGTGATTTTTTATGAAAATTAATAAGACAGAAAGTATACTAGGAGTTTATTTTAACAAAAAGGCTAACAAAGTAGGCAAACGCAAGAGTTTAAATAAGGAGGATAAACTGGATGTTTCAGATACAGCTAAGGATTTTATCGTGGCTATTGAAAAATATAAGCAGTTGCCAGATATTAGGACAGAAAAGGTAGAAGAGCTAAAGGAAAAAGTTAAATCAGGCACCTATTATGTCGATGGAAAGCGCATTGCAGAAAAGATTATGGAGACAATTGATTTCGATAAGAGGATTTAATGAGGTGGGAATATGTCTTTTACGGACGAGTTGATGGAAATATTAAATGAAGAGCTTAAGGTGCTTAAATCTATTAAGGATATTGCCTATAACAAAACAGATACGATTATTAAAAACGAAATAAAATCCCTACAGAACATTACCGCTGAGGAAGAGGAATTAATAAGCAAAATGTCAGCACTGGAGGGGAAGAGACTATATCTGTTTAATTCATGGGGAGTAGACAAAAATACTCCTCTTTCTGAGATTATAGAAAAGGTACCTGAGGGGAAAGAGGAATTAATAGGTGTTAGGGAGGAGTTAAATGCTCTTCTTATGGATATCAAACAGAGAAACGATATTAATAGCCAGCTAATACAGGAAAACTTAGAATGGATGGAATTTAACATAAACCTAATTACTCAGGCAAATACTCCCAATACCTATGGGAAGAAAGGTGAGAAAGTAAGTAGAAATTTATTTGATAGGAAGGTGTAAACATGAGCTTTGGAGGACTTTATATTTCCCTGTCAGGAATATATGCTAACAAGAAGGCACTGGATACCATATCCCATAATATAGCAAATGCCGACAATAGAAGCTATGTGAGACAAAGTGCAATACATGCTGAATCAAGCTATAGAAATTCAGCTAATGGATACAAGATAGGTTTAGGAGTTACAGTACAGCAAATTAGGCAAATAAGGGATGAGTTTCTAGATTTGAAAATTAGAAGTGAAAAATCATCCTACGGATACTTTAATACTAAATCTGAAATACTGGGAGAAATAGAAAGTATATTTAACGAATTAACAGACAATGGACTTCAGAATGTAATGGATGATTTTTGGAATGGATGGTCAGAGCTATATAAAGAGCCTGAAAGCCTTACTATGAGAGCACTGCTTCATGAAAGTTCAGAAGCCCTAAGGGCTACGATATATAACATAAACAATCAGTTAAACAATCTTCAATATAATATTAACAAGGAGATATTAAATAAAGCTAAAGAAGTAAATGAAATATTGAGTAAAATTGCAAGCCTTAATAAAAATATAAGGATAGCAGAAAGCTATGATAAAATGTCAGCCAATGATTACAGGGATAGTCTCAATGAAAACATGGACAGGCTATCAGAGCTATTGCCAATTAAATACTATGAAAACAATTATGGAGAAGTAGTTGTATCCCTAAATGGTAGAGACCTAGTTAATGGAGAATATACGAACCCAATTAGTGTAATTGTGGACAAAAATGGAAACAAAGAATTATACTGGTCAGATACGGGAGAAAAAATAGATTTATATGGCGGAGAGCTGGCAGGATATATAGAGGCAAGAGATAAATTAGTAGTAGAGTATAAGAACAGGTTGGATGTACTAATTAAAACACTGGCAGATAATATAAACCAGATTCATAGAACAGGATACGGACTTGACGGCTCCCAGGGAAATGATTTCTTCATATATAACGAAAACAATCCTTCCGGTACACTGAAAATAAACCCGGACTTAAGCGATTTCAACAAAATAGCAGCCTCTTCAACTGGATTGAGAGGAGATGGACAAATAGCAAAAGAAATATTAGATTTAAGGGAAAAGTTAATATTCAATGATTATGAATATGGAAACTATAAATATCCAATGTCTAACAATGAAGGTACTCAAAATATAGATGAATTCTACAGGGATTTGATAATAAGTTTAAGCTTAAAGAGGGAAGAAGCTAGGAATATAGCAGAAAATCAGGATTTACTCATTATGCAGATGGATGAAAGGAGACAGGAAATATCAGCAGTATCCTTAGATGAAGAAATGGCAAATATGCTTACATATCAGCATTCATATATAGCCAACTCAAGAGTCATAAATGCAATAGATGAGATGATAGACATTATGATTAATAAAATGGGAGTTGTAGGAAGATAATTTGAAGGAAGTGATAGATTATGGATTTAGGATTCAGTACAGCAGTAAAAGGACTGATGGTAAGTCAGAAATCTCTCTATATAACAAGTCATAATATAGCCAATGCTAATACAGAAGGCTATTCAAGGCAAGTTGGAGCTCAAAGAGCAACTAGTCCCTATAATATTAAAGGGATAGGATTTTTAGGAACTGGAACTGAAATATATAATGTAATGAGAATTAGAGATTCCTATGTAGATACAAAATATTGGAACGAAAGTGCCTCTATAGGAGAATGGAATGTTAAGATGGATGTTCTAACAGAATTGGAAAAGCTCTTTGGAGAGCCATCAGATTCAAGTATAAGAAAGTATATGGATGAATTCTATACTTCATTAAGTAATATGAGCAAAAACCCTTCAGATAGTTCATGTAGAGAACTTGTAAGGGAAAGTGCTATGGCACTGACAAGCCATATAAATGAAATTGGAGAAAAGCTAATTGATTTAAGGGAAGAAGTAGGATTTTCCATAGACGCAAAGGTAAGGGATGTAAACAGCATAGCTCAACAAATAGCTAATTTAAATAAGCAGATATTTAAAAATGAATTGGACGGAAAGCTGGCCAACGACCTGAGAGATAAGAGAGACCTTCTTGTAGATGAGCTTTCCAAAATTGTAAATGTAAGAGTAGATGAATATGATGATGGCAAATTTAGGGTAAGCATAGGTGGAATCACTATTGTAGATCATACCGATGTAAGTGTTCTTAAGTTGAAGAAGGATTCATCTAATGGGAATATTGATATTTATTGGGGTAATGACAGCAAAGCAAAAGTTGAGTCAGGAGAGTTAAAAGGCCTATTGGATTTATACAATGAAGATGGAACTTCAAATAGCTATAGGGGAATTAAATACTATCAAAATAGATTAAACAGCTTTGTAATAGGATTTGCTAATGGATTCAACTCAATGCATAGAGAAGGATATGGACTAAATAAAACTGAAAATGGAGTAAATTTCTTTAAATACAGCGGAGACAATCCAGCCATAATGCTTACATTGGATGACAAAATTATGGAGGATTTAGCCAACATAGCAGCAGCTAAAAACCCCAGTGGAAGTTCTGAAGACAATGGCAATATACTCAGCCTTATATCTCAAAGAAATACAGGAGAAAGATTTGATTTTAACAGTACTCCAGATGATTTTGTTAAATCTATGATGTCCAATTATTCAGTGGACAGCATCCAAGCCAAGAGAATGTACGAGTTCCAGGAATTAATACTTGAAAATATAGAATATAAAAGAAGCTCCATATCAGGAGTATCCTATGATGAGGAAATGGCAAATATGATAAAATACCAGAAGACCTACATAGCATCAGCACGGATGATAAATACATTAGATGAAATAATTGATTTTACTGTAAGTAATTTAGGATTAATTGGACGCTAGGAAGGTGATAAAATGCGTATTACCAATGGTATGTTGATAAACAATATGGTATATAACCTGAATCAAAATTTGAAAACTCTCGAAAAGCTTCAATACCAGCAAGCTACAGGCAAGAAAATAAGAGTTCCATCTGAAGACCCAATTGGTGCAAGCAAAAGTCTGAAATTTAATACAGATATATCAAAGCTTGAGCAATATAAGAGAAATACAGAGGATGCAATGTCCTGGATGAATGACACTGAAACTGCACTGGGAGAAATAAATGAAGTGCTTAAAAGGGCTTATGAGCTTACTGTAGATGCAGCTAATGGCACTAAGGATGGTGAAGACCTAATAAAAATAAAGGATGAAATAGACCAGTTAAAGGATCATTTAATACAGTTAGCCAACACTACCTTTTCAGGAAGGCATTTATTTAGCGGATTTAATACAGACAAACCATTGTTATCTGAAGATGGAACATATAATATAGCAATAAATTCTGATGAAGTATTCACCTATAACATTGGTATTTCAGAGAAAATAGAAGTTAATATAACAGGTGTAGATGTCTTTGGAGTAGAAGGAAGCTCCTATGATGCAGACAGTGCAAATATAGGGGATAAACCTGAACTTATAAAGATATTTGAGGACCTATCTACTGCTTTAGAAAATAATGATACAAATGGTATACAAGAGTTCATAGGAAAGATTCAATCAAGCCAGAGTCATATTTTATCAGTAAGATCCAAAGTAGGAGCTAAAATGAACAGACTTGAACTTACTGAAAAAAAACTGAACTTAAATATAAACAACGTAAAGGAACTTTTATCATACAATGAAGATGTTGATATAACTGAAGTCATAATGGATATTTCAATGGCTGAAAATGTATATGTATCAAGTCTCATGGTAGGAGCAAAGGTAATACAGCCTAGCCTGGTTCAGTTCTTAAGCTAGGGCATCCTGTTGTAGAAATTTATAAAGCAAACAAATAAGGAGGTAGTAACATGAGACTTTTGACAAAGCATTTTGGCGAATTAGACATAGATGAAAGCAAAATAATAGCCTTCCCGGAAGGTATACCGGGGTTTGAACAGGAAAGGGAATTTGTTGTCATAAACAATGAAGATGAAACAAATCCCTTTCAATGGCTACAATCCATAAATAATCCTGACCTTGCATTTGTAATAATAAATCCTTTCCATGTTTTTCCTGACTATGATATAATTTTACCTGAGACTGTACAAAAAAAATTGTTGATAAATGATGAAAAAGAAGTGGTAGTATATTCATTAGTTGTAGTACCAAAGGACATCCATAAGATGACAGTAAACCTATTGGCTCCCATAATAATAAATATAAATAAAAAAATAGGTAAACAGGTAATATTGGAGGATTCAAGATATACAACTAAACACTATATATTTAAACAGGCTAGTGGAGGGGAGTAATTATGCTGATACTTACTAGAAAGAAAGATGAATCAATTATTATAGGCGGAAATATAGAAGTTAAGATATTGGGAATTGAAGATGGAAAGGTAAGTATTGGCATAAAGGCACCTAAGGAGGTTGATATTTTTAGAAAGGAAGTATATGAATCAATTGAAGAGGAAAATATGAAAGCAGCAATAATAGAATCGGATATTGATGAGGTGAAGAAATTTATCAGGGAAAAATAGCAGGATAGGGGGAATAATGGTGGCAGGAACAAAATACACCACAGATAAGACTAATAATGAGGAATGTTGGAAGTTAGTAATTATTGATGATGATAATTTTGTTCATGTAGTGATCAAGGAGCTTTTAAAGGATTTTAAATTTGATGGAAAACCACTGAAAATATATAGTGCATATACTGGCCCCGAAGCTTTGGAAATATTATCAAGAAATAAAGATGTAGCTTTGATTTTAATGGATGTATACATAAGTAATGAAACCACCGGGCTTAAGCTTACAAAGTACATAAGGGAAATAGTTGATAATTCAATGGTAAGAATTGTGCTTATGACTAACTCTGCAAGTAGCTCCCTTCAAAAGGATGCAATATTAAACTACGATATAAATGGCTATGAGGTGAAAACAGAGCTTCTCAGCAAGAAACTTCATACAGTAGTAGTATCATCATTAAGGTATTATAAAGATATACTTCACATAAGCAACAACAAGAAGGCAATGGAAAAAATAGTAGCATCATCAAGCAACTTATTTGAAGCAAAATCAGTTAATGAGTTTCTTAAATTAGCTTTTTATCATCTAAATACAGTAATCAATCTCTGCTCTGAAGGAAGCAGATGTTGTATTAACGGAATTGCAGCTT